>Ga0116191_1002230_pt1 | contig 14868 bp, 15 predicted proteins | sample AD_UKC111_MetaG_FD_89897 | JGI IMG/M metagenome (GOLD analysis project Ga0116191, IMG submission 89897) | Active sludge microbial communities of municipal wastewater-treating anaerobic digesters from Hong Kong - AD_UKC111_MetaG | ecosystem: Engineered > Bioreactor > Anaerobic > Digestate...
ACGGTCGTATTCACCCGGCTCGTATTGAAGAAGTGGTAGCTAAAGTACGTCGTCAATTAGACGAAGAAATTATTGAGACTGGAAAAAGAACTGCCATTGACTTAGGAATTCACGGACTAGCACCTGAATTAATCAGAATGGTTGGTCGTATGAAATATCGTTCATCATACGGACAAAACCTTTTACAACACTCGAGAGAAGTTGCCAATCTTTGTGCATTAATGGCAGCTGAATTAGGATTAAATGTGAAGTTAGCGAAGCGTGCAGGATTACTACACGATATTGGTAAAGTAGCCGAGGAAGATACAGAACTTCCACACGCAATTGCCGGTATGAAAATGGCTGAACGAGCGAAAGAAAATCCTGAAGTTATCAATGCCATTGGTGCTCACCACGACGAGATCGAAATGACGAGTATGATCTCCCCTATTATTCAAGTGTGTGATGCAATTAGCGGAGCCCGTCCTGGAGCTCGTCGCGAGATTGTAGAACAATACATGAAACGACTTAAAGAAATGGAAGGCTTAGCTCAATCATACAAAGGAGTTGAGAAAGCATTTGCGATACAAGCGGGACGTGAATTACGTGTAATTGTAGAAAGTGAAAAACTCGACGATAAAGCAACTGAACAATTATCGTTTGATATTGCCAACCGTATTCAAACAGAAATGACTTACCCTGGACAAGTAAAAGTTACGGTAATCAGAGAAACGCGTGCGGTAAATTATGCGAAGTAATTAGCCGGAATTGTGTATCCCAATAATAAAGATAAATGCTTAAAATTTTTAAACAAAAATCAGTATTTGTCAAGAATGTTACTACTCTCGTAACGGGAACTGCAATTTCACAAATAATAAATATACTTAGTACTCCGATTTTGACGCGAATTTATTCGCCTGGCGAATTTGCCATCTTTCAAATATTTTACTCAGTAGCCGCTATTATTTCAGTAGTGGCTACTTTGCGTTTTGAATACGCCATAGTTGCACCAAAAGAAGAAGAAGAAGCATTGGATATAGTTAGTATATGCTTTTATAGTTCATTTCTTATTGCGTTAATTAGTTTAGTGATTATAGTATTCTGGAAATTCAAATCCAATAACCCGAGTGAATTTAACTCTTGGTATTTTTTAATTCCGGTGTATGTAGTATTTGCAGGTTTAATGCAATCCTTGAATTTTCTTTCCCTTCGTCGACAATCCTTTAAATTAAATCTTGCTGCTCGAATTTCATCCGTTTTAGCAACTGCTATTGGAGGAATTGGATTAGGAATTGCCGGATTAAAGCCTGCCGGATTAATTATTGGAAACTTACTTGGACAATTTACGGGATTTATTGTCCTATTGAAGAAAATACCAAATGTGCTTTTAAGACCATTTCATAGAATGACCCAAATGAAAGAGGTTTTTGTTAGTCATAAAAACTACCCTTTATACAATGCACCTCATGCCTTAGTAGATACTTTTCAAGATCAGGGATTAACATTTGTGCTTAACTATTATTTTACTGCAAATATCGTGTCGTTTTACGGCCAAAGTTTTAGAATATTAAAAGCGCCAATTGGTTTTATTGGTTCATCAATATACCAAGTTATTTTTCCGAAGTTTACTGAACTGAGTCACCAAGGCATTGATTTAAGAAGTCATGTTAAGAAAATTTATCTTCAACTCTTGTTATTAGGATTACCATTCTTTACGCTCCTTTGGTTCTTCGCTACACCAATATTTCGTGTGTTTTTTGGAGAGAAATGGGCCGGTGCAGGAGAAATTGCCGGAGTTATGGCTCCTTGGTTATTTTTAAATTTTATAGTAAGTCCGGTTTCATGTTTTGCATTGATAAGAAATAAGCAAAGGAAAGCGATGGTTATAACGATAGTTGAAATAATTTTGCGATTTTCTGCCATATTTATTGGAGGAATATATGGCAGTTATATGCTAGGATTTAAATTACTTACCATAGCCGGATGCGGAATTATGATTTATGCATTGATATGGTATTATCAATTATCGGCAGTGCCAAAAACAGAAATAGCGTAAAGAGAGATGCAACGAATTTTAGGACTTTTAAAAACGATAAAATCACTTCCCAAAGTAAATATTCAAATGGATATTACTACGGAAGAAGGGATACGGATGTATGAATATTATACAAAACCACATCCTAAATTATTTTTAGTTAAGAATAAATCAATTGGAGTAGCTTTAATAAAGCTAGTAGCTTTTAAAAATTTTGATCAATATTTAGCAACTGTATCTGGAAAGAATTCAGCAGCATATTATTCGCGCAGATGTGAAGGAAAAGGATATCTGTTTAGAGAAATTGATCCTGATATATATGCTCTAGAAATTGACGAAATTCATAAATCCGCCAATGAACGTCAGGGTAAACAATTATCTTCAACTTACCTGAAGCCAATTTTAAAATATCCCAAAAATCCACAAAATTGTTATTATGGTATTTTCTCAGACGAGAAATTAGTTGCGTATTTATGGACGGTCCAAAGTGGTGAACTTATGACCTTAAATCGTTTAATGGGACACAATGATTATCTGAAAGACGGAATTATGTATTTATTGGTCTTGAGGGCAATAGATGCAATGATGAAATCTGAAATGAAGCCTTCATTTGTAATGTATGATACTATGTTAGGTGCTTCTGAAGGTTTATTACTATTCAAGAAAAGACTAGGATTTCAACCTAATAAAGTTAATTGGAAAAAGTAAAGTAGATGCAAATAATAGATCGAATATACTCCGATTTTTTTCTTCCATCAAGATTGGATGAATATGAAAACCTTATTGTTTCAGCAAAAGAAGCTGGGTACAAACATATAACTATTCGGGAGTTTTATAATCTGTTGACCTCCTCTTCGATTCATACTTCGGATCGCTATTTTATACATCGACATGATATTGACACGGATGTAAAAACTGCTAAACTGTTTTTTAATATAGAAAAAAAGCATCAAGTTAAAACAAGCTATTATTTTCGTTTGAGCACTTTCGATGTGCAATTGATTAAGGAAATTTGTGAAGCCGGATTTGAAGTTGGTTATCACTTTGAAGAGTTATCGGAGTATTGTAAAAAGTATGCAATAAAAGATCAGCACGAGGTTCGTTCTCACTTTGCAGAGATTGCAAATAATTTTAAAAGGAACTGTAGTTATTTTGAAGAAAAAACTGGTTGTAAATTGCATTCTGTCGCTGCACATGGTGATTTTGTGAACCGTGTAATTAATATGCCAAATAATGCATTTATCACAGAAGAGTTATTAAGCTCCTTGAAAATTGAGTTTGAATGTTACAACGATTTACTAATAAAGAACTACGGATATATTGGCTCTGATACCACTTATCCAAAGTTTTATCGCCCGTATTCTCCTTTTGATGCAATTAAAGAGAACATTCCTGTTGTTTACTTTCTTAGCCATCCCCGTCATTGGAGATCGAATGTTGTTGAGAATATTTCTGACAACCTAAATCGATTTAGAGAAGGTTTAGCTTATAATCGAAAAAAATAGTAAGATGAAAAATAAATTATTCAGATTTCTATCGCGATTTATTCGACCAGTTATGGTTGGTGGATATAAAAATCACAATGGTGTTTATTGTAAAAACACTAGAATTGGCAGTTCTACAACGATTATCCAGTCCGAAAAATTGCAAATTCAAGATCATGTTTATATTGGCCAATATAATTTTTTAGATGCAAGCAATACTTTAAAGATCGAAGAAGGTTGTCAAATTACAAGTTATGTTAGTGTTCTAACGCATTCCAGCCATATTTCAATTCGCTTATATGGTAATAACTATATCAATGTACCTGAAAATGATAAAATCGGTTACAAACGTGGATCGGTAACAATTGGAGCATATACATTTATTGGGCCACATGTAGTTATTATGCCTGGAACTATAATTGGTAAAGGCAGCATTGTCTCAGCTTTTTCATACCTTGATGGTGAGTATCCCGAATATTCTGTTATTGGTGGTCAACCCGCAAAAGTTATAAAATCAACAAAGGATTTAGATGAACCTTTTCTAAATAGCAACGAAAGTTTAAAATCTAATTATCACAATTGGTCACAAAAGAAATACTAATAATAGAATAGCATGAAAAAATTAGTATTAATTGGAACTGGAGTAATACATACTTTTAAGTATCTTGATTTAATTCAAGACTATTTTGATGATATTTTGGTAATTACAGATAAACCACGTGAAGGAGTAAAATATCGTCAAGAAGTATTTAACTTTTCAATGAAAAATCCTTTTCATGTATTATCTGCTATAAGTCAAATGGAAAGATTAATAAAGGACTTTAATCCTTCCGTTGTACACGTACATCAGGCAAATTCATGTGCATTTTATGCTATTAAAGCGACGAAAAATAAATATCCGTTAATAGTAACAGCTTGGGGAAGCGATATTTTACTGACTCCGTTAAAGGGTAAATTTTATAAGATGATGCTGAAGTACATCTTAAAGAATGTTAAATATTTCACTTCAGATTCCAGTTATATGGCTGAGGTTATGTGGCAATATTCCTCTCCATTAAAACCCGAAATTTTAATTGCCAATTTTGGAATTGATATAGAAGTTAAAGATTTACCAAAAGAAAAGATAATCTATAGTAACCGACAACTTACTCCACTCTATCGTATTGATTCAATTGTAACTTTATTCGAAAAATTTTATCAATCCAATCCAGATGGGAAAAATTGGAAATTAATTATTGCTGCAACAGGTTCAGAGGAAGTTAATTTAAGGGAACGGGTAAATTCTTTGTCATGTAAAAACAATGTTGAATTTGCCGGTTGGGTAAATAAAGATGAAAATTCTTCTCTATATGCTCGTTCAACTATTTATGTCTCTATTCCAGAAAGTGATGCTACTTCTATTTCATTATTAGAAGCTATGGCCGCCGGATGTTTCCCTATTGTTTCTGATTTGCCTGCTAATAAGGAATGGATTATTAATCGTAAAAATGGAATTATTGTCTCCGATTTTAATGATGATGTTATTAGTGATTCATTAAATTATGTTTCTGATGATGTAGTTAAGCATAATAAAAATATAATTGCTCTGCATGGGACAAAAAAAGCAAATTATGATAAATTTATTTCATTGTATAAAAAAGTAATAAATGAAATCTAAAGTTTGTCATGTAACTACGGTTCATCGCCCTAACGATAATCGCATATTCTTTAAAGAGTGTAAATCGCTTTCTGAAGCCGGATATGATGTTACTCTTTTGTGCGCAAATGCTCAAACTACTATTCGCGATGGGATTAGTATAATCGGATTTGAGGGACATACACAAAGATTAAAACGATTTTTTCTGACTTCAATCATTCAAGCTTTTATTCAAGCTCGTAAAGTAAATGCAAATATTTATCATTTGCACGATCCAGAATTAGTATGGATGGGATTGTTACTTCGTTTAACTGGAAAAAAAGTAATTATGGATGTCCATGAAAACAATGCAGCTGCTATTCTTTCTCGACCTTACATGACCAATAATTTTTCAAAAAAATTACTTTCTTCCATCATTAAATTTGTAGAAGGAATAACATTGCCTTTCTTTAGTGGAATCGTTACTGCTCGTCCAGATATCTCCGCATTATTTCCTAAACTGAATCCTGTTACTTTGAGGAATTTCCCAATCCTTCCTAACTATTCTGAAATACCAAATTTGGAAATTGAGAAAAGTAAAAAGGCTGTGATTTATGTTGGTGGAACAAGTGAAATAAGAGGAACACTTCAGTTGATAGAAGCCTTTCACTATACTAAAAATGCTGAACTTTGGATTCTTGGACCATTCGAATCTGATGAATTTAAAAAGAAATGTGAAAGTTGCAAGGGATGGTCGAATGTTAAATATCTAGGTACTGTAGAAGCTGATAAAATATTCGCATATATTAAAGCCGCTGATATCGGAATAATCACTTTTCTTCCTAAACCCAATCATCTTACAACATTAGCTACAAAACCATTTGAATATATGGCATGCGGCTTGCCAATTATAATGAGTGATTTTGAGTATTGGAAATCATTTTTTGGCGAAGCTTCACTTTATGTTGATCCAGAAGATTCTCTTGCAATTGCCAATATTGTTGATTCATTAGCTGGTGATCCTGAAAAATTATTGAATATGAAGCAACATAATATCAAATTAGCTGCTGAAGAATATAATTGGCAAATTGAAAGAGAAAATCTTCTCAAATTATATCAAACTTTAATTTCATAAGTATCTTTGAACAGAATGAAAATCCTCACCATCGTTGGCGCTCGTCCGCAGTTTGTTAAAGCTGCCGTGGTTAGTCGTGCTTTGTCTAAGATTAAGAATATTGATGAATCAATTATTCATACCGGACAACATCATGATGCAAATATGTCGGATGTCTTTTTCGATGAAATGGAAATTCCGAAACCTAAATTTAATCTGGGTATTCATGGATTAGGACATGGTGCTATGACTGGACAAATGCTGGAAGGATTAGAGTCGATTTTTAAAGAGCAAAAGCCGGATCGAGTGCTTGTGTACGGCGACACAAATTCAACGCTTGCAGGTGCCTTGGCTGCTGCTAAAATGCATATTCCAGTTGCGCATGTTGAAGCGGGACTACGTTCGTTCAATATGAAAATGCCCGAAGAGATTAATCGTATTCTAACAGATCGTATTTCCGACTTACTCTTCTGCCCTACTCAAACTGCTATCGATAATTTGTCGAAAGAAGGATATCCTTTTTCGAATACGAAATTAATTTTATCGGGTGATGTAATGCAAGATGCGGCTTTGTATTATGCCCAATCTTCTTCAGCTAAATCAACTATTATTGAAAAGTTGAACCTGAATAATTTTGTGTTGTGTACACTTCATCGTGCCGAAAATACCGACAACCTTTCTCGGTTGAAAGCAATCGTTAAATCGTTATCTGAAATACATAATGCAATTCCCATAGTATTGCCATTGCATCCAAGAACACAGAAAATTGTGAAAGATGCAGGTTTAAATCTTCCTTTTACAGTGATAGATCCTGTGGGATATTTCGATATGATAGAATTATTGAAGCATTGCTCGTTGGTGATGACTGATAGTGGCGGATTACAGAAAGAAGCATTCTTCTTCTCAAAACATTGCATTACACTGCGCGATGAAACAGAATGGGTAGAATTAGTACAAGGAGGATATAATAAATTGGCTGGTGCCGATTACGAAAAAATAATGTCATCATTCGATGAGATGAAATCGAAACAATCTGATTTCTCGGTGAACTTATATGGTGGCGGAAAAGCTGCTGATGCTATCGTTAACGAATTACTTTTAAACGCGTGAGAATTCTTATCCTTTCTCAGTATTATCCTCCTGAAACCGGAGCACCGCAGAATCGCCTCAGCGGATTAGCGCGTGAGCTTAAATTGCTTGGTCATGAGGTAGTAATTCTGTGTGCCATGCCTAATTATCCCGCAATGGAAATCCACAAGGATTATAAAGGTAAATGGTTTGTGAAGGATCAGTTTGAAGGGATTGATGTTTATCGTTCATGGATTTATGTGAGTAAGAATAGATCAATCATTTCACGTTTGCTGAATTATTTTTCTTTTACTTTTTCATCTCTATTTGCTGCATCTAAAATCAAAGGTGATTTTGATGTGCTAATGTGTGAATCGCCACCTTTATTCTTAGGTATTAGCGGTTGGTGGATTAGCAAAAGAAAGAAAGCGAAATTCGTTTTTAATGTGAGTGATCTTTGGCCCGAATCGGCTGAGAAATTGGGTGTCATTACCAATAAATTCTTTTTAAATCTCGCTACTAAGCTTGAAGAGTGGCTGTATCGTTCGTCGTATATGGTTACGGGACAAACTCAAGGAATTGTTAAGGATATAAAATCTCGTTTCCCGAATAAAACTGTGAATTGGTTACCCAATGGTGTCGACAAGTCAATCTTCGCGACAAAATTTAATCCGGGGAAAAGAAAAGAAATGGGATTTTCTGAAAACGATTTCCTCCTACTCTATGCGGGAATTATCGGAATTGCTCAAGGACTTGATGTGATACTGGATGCCGCAAAATTGATACCTGCTAACAGCAATGTGAAGTTTTTATTATTAGGTGATGGTCCAGAAAAAGAACGATTAATTACACGTGTAAATACTGAAAATATTACACGTGTCTATTTTTTGGATTTAGTCGGCCGTTCAGAGGTTCCTTCCATTGTTTCTTCAGTTGATGCTGCAGTAATACCTTTGAAAAAAATGGAATTGTTTTTAGGAGCAATACCTTCTAAAATATTTGAAAATTTAGCGCTCGAGAAGCCATTGCTATTAGCTGTGGATGGCGAAGCGCGCGAATTATTTATCAATCAAGGTAAATGCGGATTGTTTACAGAACCAGAAAATGCCGAAGAATTGGCCGAAGCAGCTGTATACATGGAGCAGCATCCTGATGAATGTAAAGCTATGGGGACTAACGGCAAAGCCTATGCGCAAAAATATTTCATGCGTGAAAATATTGCGAAGGACTGGATTGCTGCAATGCATGCAATGCAAAAATGATACCATCAATGAAAGAATCGTTAAATACATCTAAAGTGATCAATGCATTGTTAATGCTATCGGCATTGACATTACCGTTCCTCTTAAATGTATCAATTGTTTGTTGGATTTTGATCGCCATTCTTCGATTAGCCGTCAAAGAAGAACGTGTTTCAATGATCGCAATTTTTAAAGGGAATCTTTTGTTACAATATCTGCCGGCTTTGTATTTGTTGCATATTGTAGGGTTAATATGGACCGATAATTTTAAATACGCCGGACTTGATCTTCAAATAAAACTTACGTTGTTGCTCCTGCCATTCGCGGTAGGTACAAGCAATCTATCAAAGGAAGATATCGATAAAGTTTTAAAATCATTTATCGTTGGATGCGTAATCGCCTCAATTTATTTGTTGGTGAACGCATATAAAAACTTTGATACAACAGGAGATATTCATTCATTTTTCTACACTGATTTGTGTTCGGTATTAATGCACCCGACCTATTTTACCATGTACTTAAATTTGTCGGTAATAGCATTATTATATCTGATTGTTTCTGCTAATAAAGTTAAGCAACAATCGATCGCTGCAATAATCCTTTATTTCCTTTTGTTGATGAGTATTTTATTATCGGCTCGCACAGCACAAGCTGCAATTGTGATTAGCTTGTTTTTATACTTAGTACTTCAATTTAAAAACATTAAGCTAAAAGCTTCCGCCATAGCCGTTATTGCAACGGTAATGTTGATGACCGTTGCTTCCCATTTCATGCTTACTCGCATCAATAACCGCTATACACAAGTAGAGAATGCAATAGAAACTCCTGCTCAAGGTACTGCTCAAGAGTATAACAGTACTACGGGACGAATGGAAATTTGGAAGGAATCATTTGAGCTATTAAAAGATAATTGGTTCCTAGGAACAGGTACCGGAGATATCAAAGATGAATTAGTTAAAACCTATAAGCGCCACGACTTCAAATACGGATACGAAAAGCAACTCAATACGCATAATGAATATCTGCAAATTTGGGTTTCAATAGGGCTTATTGGACTCATTTTGATCGTTTTAGTGCATGTTGTTCCAATACTTCAATATAAAAAATATCCGGATTTAATATTCCCATTGTTTGTAGCTGTTTGTGCATTAAATGCACTTACTGAGTCGACTTTGGAAACACAACGCGGAGTGCTGTTTTTCGCATTCTTTTTTAGTTTAATGGCCGTTAACAGCAGAGCATCCGAGTGATTATTGTAATTTTGACCTAAATAAATTAAAAATGTCGCTAATTCCATTTGCCCCACCCCGTATTGATGATGAAATAATCAACGAAGTTGTTGCTACCTTAAAATCGGGTTGGATAACTACGGGACCAAGAACAAAACAGTTCGAGAAAAATTTATCGGCTTATAACGGTAATGCAGCAACCCTATGTTTAAATTCTGCTACCGCAGGACTAGAAATTATGTTGCGTTGGTTTGGAGTTAAGGAAGGCGATGAAGTTATTTTACCGTCCTACACCTACTCTGCAACAGCAAATGTAGTTGTTCATTGTGGTGCAACCCCAGTATTAGTCGATACGAATTCCGACGATTTCAATATCAATGTTGAAGCCATTCGAAAAGCTATCACTAAGAATACGAAAGTGATAATGCCTGTTGATTTTGCTGGATATCCTTGCGATTATGATGCCATAAATTCAATTGTAAATGATGCTTCTATTAAAGCATTGTTTAAGGCATCAACAGAGGAGCAACAGAAATTGGGAAGGATTATGGTTCTTTCTGATGCTGCGCACTCGCTCGGTGGATTTTACAAAGGAAGAAGAACAGGAACCTTAGCCGACGTAACGGTGTTTTCTTTTCACGCAGTGAAAAATTTGACAACAGCCGAAGGTGGAGCTATTGCTTTAAATTTCCCTGCCCCTTTTAACAATGAAGATATTTATAAGTACTTATGTATTTACACTCTTCATGGCCAAAATAAAGATGCATTAGCCAAAATGCAAAAAGGAAATTGGAGATACGATATTATCGAAGCTGGCTTTAAATGCAACATGACCGATATTATGGCCGCTATCGGATTGATTGAATTGACACGTTACGATAACGATACTTTAGTTGTACGAAAAGCAATTTGTAATAAATATGCTCAAAAACTAAGTCAATATAGTTGGGCCGAATTACCTCCTATTGCGAATGATATTGCAGAAACTTCGTATCATTTATTCCCTTTAAGAATTAAAGGTATTAATGAAGAACAACGCGACTTAATCATTCAAAAAATATTCGATTTTGATGTAAGTGTGAATGTGCATTTTATTCCACTTCCTATGTTATCGTTTTATAAAAACATGGGCTTTAATATTGCCGATTATCCTGTTACGTTTAACAATTATAGTCGAGAAATTTCTTTGCCGATATTTTATAATTTGTCGGATGAAATGAGTGACCGTGTAATCAATGCCGTAGTTTCTTCTGTAGAAGCTGTTCTTAATGCCCAATAATAATGATTAAGCGACTCTTCGACTTGATAATTGCATTACCATTATTATTGTTGGTGAGTCCTATATTGATCATTATTGCATTTCTTATTAAATTGAATAGCAAGGGACCTGTTTTTTATCTGCAACAGCGAGTAGGATTTAAAGGCAAGGATTTTTTCATTTATAAATTCAGAACGATGAGAATTGGTGCTGATAAACTGGGATTACTTACTGTTGGAGGAAGAGACCCTCGAGTAACAACAGTTGGATACTTTTTAAGGAAATATAAATTAGATGAATTGCCACAATTGATAAATGTGGTAAATGGATCTATGAGTTTAGTAGGACCTCGTCCGGAGGTAAGAAAGTATGTCAATTTGTATTCAGCTGAGCAAAAAAATGTGCTTTTAGCAAAACCAGGTATTACCGACTATGCTTCGATAGAATATGCTGATGAAAACAACCTTTTAGCAGCAAGCTCTGATCCTGAGAAAACGTATATTGATGAAATCATGCCGGCTAAACTGAAGCTCAATATGAAGTATATCGCCGAGCAAGGAGTAATTACTGACGTTAAAATAATTTTTCTAACGGTACAACGAATTATACGTGGGCACTAAATAGTGCTATCATTTGTGCAAGCTCATCTACTTTGTCGGTATCGCCTAATTTCTGATACGAAAAAGAAAGATTTCTAATCATCCTAACAATCATATCGCGATTAGAACAAGGTAAATAATAACTTGATTGCGGTTCTAAGTTTAATCGCTTTACAAACTGATCAATATCTGATTTACCAAATACAGATCCTTTGCTGAATGCGTTAATATAAAATAGTACCCTCGACATATCTACTAAGTCATTATCGTCGTTGCCCAAATACGCAAGTACAAAATGCTCGGGTAAATTAACACCATAAATAGGTAAACCTAATGATTGAGCAATCGACATATAAACAATACTCAATGCTAAAGGATTTCCCTTTTTACTCTCTAAAACAACATTTACAAAAGAGTTTTGAGGAGCGTGATAATTAGCAGTATTTCCACTGAAATTATGATTAGTAAAGAAAATATGATTGAAAATATTCACTATTTCCAATGCTGTTAAATTTTCGTTTAACTCCAACCAAATTTCTTTCTTAATTGCAGCTACTTGTTGCTCCAACTTGTCGACATCTAAATCGGGATATTGATATTTCGCAACTAAAATTGCTCCTGCCAATAAATCTTGGTTCCCGGTATGGATCCAAAGCTTAATGTCTTCAAGTAAAGTATCGAACTGGATCTTATGGACAATATGTTCTATCCTGCTTTGCAGAACAGCATCAAAAGCATGCGACCAGGCATCTTCTAATAAAGGAATAACTTCCCTACCTAAGCTTACCAATCGTTCTTCAATATGAACATAAACCTCCTTATCCGAATCATCTAACAGACTTATAAGGGCTTTAACTTCATTATCGTTTAATTGCTCATCCATGTATGCAATTTTACACACTAATGCCTTTTGTTATATAAGCCTTGAATTCAAATTTTCAACTTATGAATGTTAGCGAATGCAAATTTTTGCCATTTGAAGGTAAAAACCAGTTGGTAATTTTCAATTTTCACATAACATAAAGTGTTGTATTACAGTATTATACGATTTTAATTGAATGTTCGAATCTAGATAAGTAGTCCTTTTAAAAGCAATTAAAATGTAATGTTTGATGAAAAAAAGATGGAACCGCGAGCATTAAATGGCGTTACAATACCTGTTGTTATCACAGATATGAATAAGAATAATCAAGAAATGCAACTTCCTGCTCATGTGCAAGAGAAGTTTGAAGAAGAGATCAGGGTCGAAATCATCCGTCAACAAACGGAAGAGGACTTAAAGAGCAACCCCGTTTATCAGGAGTTCTTTAATCAATTTAACCCTCACTCGGTTGAATCGTTTATTAAAAATTACGCTCGTCGTAAAGCATTATACATTACACGCGGTCAAGAATATTTAAATCTGCAAGAACAAAGCGATTTAAAATATAAAATGATGGCGGAAGAAGCACTTTGGGCTATTCAACAAAAGAAATTGTTCAATCTTCAATGTCAATGGCGTGCCGATCAAATTCGTTTGAAAGGCGTTGAACATAGCACTCAATTCTTATCATTAGCTGCAAACATTCAACATTGTCCTTATATAAGTCCGGTGAGCCGTGCTGAGTTAGATTTGTATATTCAATTTCTAAAATCAGGAAATGCTCGTCAGGTATTTGGATTCGATAATTGGCAAGATTACGAAGCATTTAAAACGGAATCAGAATCGGGATATATTCCTGGAATCGATTCAACCAATGATGAACATATGCCTGCTTGGTATCGTTTCTACGATGAGCATATGGGCACTACTCATTTGATGGATCTTCCTGATTACAGAGGAGAGAAAGAAAACAGATATCGTTCAATTGCACGCCAAAAGCAACTTGAAAATATTCGTCGCCAAGAAACTAAAAAGCTAAACGATAGCCGTCCATTTATCAGCATTTTCGACGTGACTTTAGTAGAGTCATTCGTTAAGAAGTTTGAAGATAAAAAGACTTTGAAATATTGCAGAGCCGTTGAAAGTTTCCAACTTCAAATGGACGAGCAAATTGAATTGGAAGATGCAATCGAAACTCTTCGCTCTGCAGGTACCAAAGTATCCATTAAAGCAAATGCTGATTGGAAAGAGGCTGTGATTGATGCCGCACGTCAATGGGAATTATCGCAAATTGCAGAAGCATTGCCGGCAGTTCATCAAGAGTATGCTTTCAGAATGGAAAACGGAATTAATTTCCCTCAAAGTTTAGTCGATAAAAAACGTGAAGAATATGCTTTTACATTGTGTGAAATGGCAAAACAGCAAATTCTCGACGGACGAAAAATATTAGGTGAACCTGAAGATATGAAATTCTAGTTCATTAAAGATCCAACCAACGCATCCGTAAACTGATGCGCGAGGGGGAGGCTGGAAACGGTCTCCCCTTTCTTTTTTACTCTAGGTCGAGTATAATTTTAATGCTCTTTGTTAGTTTCAATGATTGATTTAAATTTAAACTTCCGACCTTTTTAATAAATCGCTTATTATCGATTGCCCGTATTTGATCCACTATTATATCGCAAGGCTCTTTTATTATCGCCTTAGGTAAATGTATTCTTAGAATTTCAGCTTCGGGTAGAATTTGGGTGGTAATCGGACAAATAATTGTACTCGGATGTTCTCCGTTTAATAAATCAGTTTGTATAATCACAACCGGTCTGATTTTGCCCGGTACTGTTCCTATTCTTGGATTCAAATCGGCTAACCAAATATCAAATTTTTTAATCCTCATTGGCTATTTTTTCAAATTCTGCTAAAACTCCCATCGAGTTGCGAGAGACTATTTTTGACTCCTTTTGCAATTGTTTCTTTAGCATTTTTTTCTCGTTATACTTGTTATAAATTTTTAACGCATCATTGATATACCTATTCCTTGCAATATTTAACTTGTTGGAGATTGTTTCTGTGCTCTCAAAGATGTCGTCGTCGAGTTTTAACGAAAGTGTTTTCATTTTTCAAGTTTTCACAAAGGTATATACTTTTAGTATATACTACAAATGATTTCACTCCTAAAAATCCGATTTCAAAATTATCTAAATAGTTCTTGACGCTCCAGTGATTAAACGTTTAATGTCGGATAAAAAAAGGGATGCTCTTTCGATACATCCCTTTAACCTTTAAATATTTTACTATAGATTACTTTCCTGCTTGCTTAAATTTATTGATGGCATTTCTTGTAAAATCTGATAATACCAATGTTCCACTCATACCGGCTCTTTCAAGGA
>Ga0116191_1002235_pt1 | contig 14854 bp, 10 predicted proteins | sample AD_UKC111_MetaG_FD_89897 | JGI IMG/M metagenome (GOLD analysis project Ga0116191, IMG submission 89897) | Active sludge microbial communities of municipal wastewater-treating anaerobic digesters from Hong Kong - AD_UKC111_MetaG | ecosystem: Engineered > Bioreactor > Anaerobic > Digestate...
CTTAAAATCATGGTGCTTGACGAGGCTGACGAAATGCTTAATATGGGCTTTCGCGAGGATATCGAAACAATACTTAAAAGCGTTCCTGAGGAAAGACAGACCGTTTTGTTTTCCGCAACAATGCCTCCTGCTATTCTTGCTATTACAAAAGAATATCAGAAAGAGCCTAAGCTTATTAAGGTTGAAAACAAAGCCCGTACCGTTGACAGCATAACGCAGTATTACTATGAGGTTCCGATGGGCAGAAAAAATGATGTTCTGCAAATGCTGCTGCTTGCATATGAGCCTACATTATCAATGATATTCTGCAATACGAAAAAGATGGTTGACGAGCTTACGGAGCTGCTGGTTTCAAAGGGCTTTAAGGCGGCAGGGCTTCACGGCGATATGAAGCAGGGAAGCAGAACACAGGTTCTTAATGCTTTCAAATCAGGCAGGATAAATATTCTTATTGCAACGGACGTTGCTGCAAGAGGAATTGACGTTGACAACGTTGATGCTGTATTTAACTATGACCTTCCGCAGGATAACGAGTACTATATTCACCGTATCGGAAGGACAGGACGTGCAGGCAAAAGCGGTGCTGCATATACACTTATCAGCGGCAGACGTCAGTATTATGATCTCAAGGAGCTTGCAAAATTTACAAAAGCTGAAATTATTCAGAAGGCTGTTCCGTCAAGAGAAGATGTTGTTAACGGTAAAATTGTTCATGTTACCGACAAGGTTAAGACTGCTGTTGATACGGGGAAATACAGCGGCTATGAAAAGCAGCTGCAGGAGCTTATGAATTCAGGCTACTCTGCAGAAGCAATTGCTGCGGCACTTCTTGGCATGAGAATATCAAAGGAAGTACGAAATATTCCGGAATTTGTAAAGCCTGTTCCGCTTGAAGCTCCTAAGGGGAGAGGGAAAATCAATACCGTCAAGGTTGAGATTTCTGTTGGCAGACAAAATAAAATTGCACCTAATTTTGTTCTTGGCGCACTTGTTGACGCAACGGGGCTTACCGGAAAGAATTTCGGCAAGATAGATATTTATGACAAATATACTACGGTCGAGGTTCCCGAAAATCAACAGGAGCATGTTATCGATTCAATGACCGGTACAAAAATTAATGGGAATAAAATCAGTATAAAACTGCATGAGAGCAGGGATAATAATGACAGCGCAAAGGATTACCGCAATCTCGGGAAAAAGCGCTATGACAACCGTCCCAAAACTCCAAACAGACGTAAGAGATATCTGTAATATTCTGCAGAAATTTAACCTTTGCATGAATCCCTCCAAATAGCCAGCTGAATTGACAAAAAGCCTGATGGGAACAATAATTTCCATCAGGCTGAAAATCGTTTAATGCAATTAATGACACGTTTTTTACGCAATAACATCATCAGGATATCCATGTTTTGCGATGGGTGCTAACAGCAATACTATGTAAGATAAAAGCGTTTAAGTTTATACGGATATTTATCCATACTTTATCTTTAACGCTGCTTTTCCTTGACCGGAATCATAAGGTCAAGCTGTAAGTCCTCAAGACCAGCATCCGTTTGAACACGGTTAACATAATTCAGCGTTTCTTCAAGACAGCCGAACATAACCTCACTTCCCTCAGGAGAGGGCGCTGCCTCGTATTTATCGCTGTTTCTGACCCATTCATCAAGCCAAGCCCATTCATGAAAATTACCAAATTTAATCATATGAGCGGCATATAAGCCCCCATTAAAATGCTTTTTTACAAGAGGTGCAGGAACCTCCATATCATCAGGAATGGTGACCCACATTTCATAGCCGTAAACTGGATTTGTTTCTGTTGGATTAGGGTGATTGAAGCCGTAGTGACGCATATCGGGCTTTGTTTGGTAAAGCTTTGTACTCTTAATAAAATTATCAAGGACTTCGCCTGCATTATCCTCCGGATTATCTCCGATATAATGGCTTGCGGCAACTGTTGCCGGCGGCAGGTAAACAATTCTTACATCATTCAGCCTTGACAGCTCTTCTTCGGCTCTGTTAAGTTCGTTCATTGATTTTTCCTCCCTTAAGGTTGTTCGTGTTACAGTCAGTGTTTCAGAAAGCTCCTGCAGTATTTTATCGCTTAATAAATTACTTTTTACGCTTATATTACTGCTTTTCAGCTTATCAATAAAAGAGTCAAGTATGGCTTTAATAGTTGATAAGGCTTTGATTTCACTTTGAAGCTCGTCAGCTTTTTTAGTGAACACATCAAGTGCGGCAGATATGTTTTCATCATTTAGAATAACACTAATCTGTTTCAGCGGGATCTGCAGCTTGCGAAGAATGACAATCTGACGTATTACTGCCAGTGATGTTTCATCATATGTTCTGTAAGCATAGTCTTCCTTTTTAACGCTTTTTATCAGCCCCAGCTGCTCATAATACCGTAGTGCTCTTGTTGATATTTGGAAAGTTTTTGAAACCTGACTTATAGTTTGAAGTTCCATTATGTGCACCTCACTTCCCTTCTTTATTATTATACAGCTTGACGCCGCGTCAAAGTCAATAGGTTTTGCTTAGTTTTTTTACAAATGTATAATCAGCGTATCAGATATTAATTATATAGTATATTGACAAATGTCGAATACTGTTGTATAATGAAGTTGAAAATTTAATAGCCTTATCAAGAGTGGTGGAGGAACTGGTCCTGTGAAGCCCGGCAACCTAATTGGACATTGATATGTTTCAAGAAAGGTGCTAAATCCTGCGGTTATAATCCGAGAGATGAGGAATTTTATAGTAAAAATTCACAGCATTCGGAGCAAACATCCGGATGCTGTTTTTAGTTATCTTACCTATGGCTATTACATTTTTACACTATTTTTATGGAGGATTAAAATTATGTCAAAAATGCTTTTTACTTCTGAATCTGTTACAGAAGGACATCCGGACAAAATCTGCGACCAGATTTCTGACGCTGTGCTTGACGCTATTCTTGAAAAGGATCCAAACGGAAGAGTTGCCTGCGAAACCTGCACAACCACTGGTATGGTTTTGTGTATGGGCGAAATCAGCACCAGCTGCTACGTAGATATTCCCAAGATAGCAAGACAGGTTGTTATAGATATCGGGTACGACAGGGCAAAGTACGGCTTTGACGGTCACACCTGTTCGGTTCTTCAGTCCATTGATGAGCAGTCGTCCGATATTGCCATGGGAGTTGACGAGGCTCTTGAGCATAAGGTTGGAGAAACAGCCGATTCAAATCAGACAGGTGCAGGCGATCAGGGAATGATGTTTGGCTATGCGTGTGATGAAACGCCAGAACTTATGCCGCTGCCTATTTCACTTGCCCACAAGCTTGCAAAAAAGCTGTCTGAGGTAAGAAAGAACGGCACTCTGCCTTATTTAAGACCGGACGGAAAAACTCAGGTTACTGTTGAATATGACGATGGAAAGCCGACAAGAGTTGATACAATCGTTGTTTCTTCCCAGCATGCGGAAGAGGTTTCGCTTGACAAAATCCGTAAGGATATTATCGAAAAGGTTATAAAGCCTGTTGTTTCGGCTGAGCTTCTTATTGATACAACATATTTTGTCAACCCGACAGGACGCTTTGTAATAGGCGGTCCTCAGGGCGACAGCGGCCTTACAGGACGAAAGATTATTGTTGACACCTACGGCGGCTATGCACGTCACGGCGGCGGAGCATTCAGCGGCAAGGATCCGACAAAGGTTGACAGGAGTGCTGCTTATGCTGCAAGATATGTTGCCAAAAACATTGTTGCCGCAGGACTTGCAAAGAAGTGCGAGGTTCAGCTTGCTTACGCTATAGGTGTTGCAAAGCCGGTATCGATTATGGTGGACACATTCGGTACAGGAGCAGTTTCTGACGATGTTCTTGCAGAGGCAGTTGATAAGGTGTTTGACCTCCGCCCTGCCGCAATAATTAAGACGCTTGAGCTTAGAAAACCACAGTACAGACAGCTTGCTGCATACGGTCATATGGGTCGTGAGGATCTTGGCGTTGCATGGGAAAGGACAGATAAAATAGAAGCCCTCAAGGCTGCTGTAAAGTAAAAAAAACAGCCCTCCGTTCGTAGAAGGAACGGAGGGCTTATTTTTTAATCATAGGAAGCTGTTACCCCATATCCGCTGTTTTGGCATAGATATTATAAAGCCGTACAAGCTTGTTCCATGCTCCCTTGTCAAGCTGACCGTCGGGGTAAATTCCAAGCACATTCTGAAGCTGTATAACAGCGTGCATTGTCGGCTCGTCATACTTGCCGTTAACGTCAATATTACGGATATTGGTGTAATTATCAGCAATAACGTTTATCATTATCTGCAATATCCAGATAAGATAGCCTTTATCCCCGAACATCACAACATGACCCGGTGACGGAAACGGAGCAAGTCTTTCCTGTTCACCATAATACTCCAGCACATCCTGATAGACGCTGTAAATTTTATTCCATGTTGCTCTGTCGGTTTCGCCAGTCTGAGGAAGTCCGTATTCCTTCTGAAAAGCCGATACTGCTCCGCTTGTCAGTGCACCGTAAATTCCGTCTGGAACAATACGTGGAATATTTGGATTAATGAATGATATGCCACGCAAATATGTTTGCAGCTCGGTTATATGATTTTCCTGATCAGTTTTAGTATAGCTCATTGTTATCTTCCTTTCTATTTAATGACATATCCGGGATACTGCCCGGGCTGTTTGAATACTCCGTATTTCAGATCGGCATATTTTTCTGCAATAGCATACCATGTATCGGAGCCTACTGAACCTGTCTGCGGAAGACCGAACTGCTTTTGAAACGCTGATACGGAGCTTCTTGTTATAGGGCCAAAATAACCTGTTGTGGTAGCCGTAGGTATGTTTGAATATGTTCTGTGGATAAAAGTAAGGTATTCCTGAATTTTTCTGACGTACTCGTTGGTGGTACCCTCTGAAAGAACCGTTCCCGGATAAAGCACAATGCTGATTCCCTTATAGGGCGTTGTTTTGGGATTGTTTACTATACCTGCATAGGCACGGTAAATATCATTCCAAGTCCTGCTGTCAACAACACCTGTCTGAGGAAGACCGTAAACATTTTGGAACGACATGACTGAATCGGCAGTATCCTGATTATAATCGCCTGTTATCTCAGGAGCAGATACATCATCATAATAAGCTGCTATAATGGAGAGCATCTGCTGCAAAAACCTTACCTGTTCTCCCGAATCTCCAAATTTTATTTCCTTAAGGAATTGGATGGAAGCAGGACTATGCGAAATAGCTTTAAGGTTAAGCAATGCAAATTTTCTTATGTCATTGTAAATGTAGTTGATTTTATACCATGTTGCCTTATCGACAATTCCCTTTGGAGGAAGAGCAAAAATTTTCTGAAATGCTCTTACTGCACTTTCGGTTTCATTTGAAAAAGCAGCGTCAACCGGATAAATCTTTGGTATGTCAGTGTAGACAGACGATATTCTGTTAAGCATAATTTGTATGGTTTTTACATCATTCCCCTCCGCGCCTGTTGTGAGGGGCGTTCCGGGGAAGATCAGAATATTCGGCTTGACCGGAGCATTTTTGACAAGGTTGATGTTATCCCCGAAATAGTACGTTAAAATTTCATACGGAACAAATCCGTCCTGCGCAAGGCTGACTGTTTCCCATTGGGAAAGTCCCTTGCACTTGACATTTATTCCGTCACAGTATGTAGTAAACAGTGGGGTTATGCTCCCCTGTCTTACTGCGTAATCGTTGAAAAGCTCGTCAGCAAGCATGCTTACCGGTTCGTAAATTGTCTGGTTCGGATTAAAGGCATGGTCATGCTGTGCCGAACCGGTTATGTCGAAATTATATCCCTTTGATCGGTAAAAATCCGTATAAATCCTGTTAAGGGCATACGAAACAATAGCGTAAATATTTGCCCTTATTGCGTTTAAGGGCCAGTTCGGGCTCAATTCACCGGAGGCAACAATCTTAACATATTCGGGAAAGCTCACGGTAACATTTTTTGCAGTCTTATCGTCCGGAGCACCCAGATGCACTGTTATATGTTCCGGTATAAATGGTTCTGCAGGCATAGCGGCGCTCCTTTCTAATCTGATTTAAGAGGCTTCTGAACAGGCTGAACAGTATATTCAGGAAGCGGGGTAAGCTCAAAAGGCTGAATTGACTTGATAAGTGCAAAGACGGGAACAGCAGGATTAAAGGCAGGATAAAAGCCGTCTGCTTCAACTCTTACCTGATAATCAGCATGGAGCGCTTGAGGTGTAATGACATCCGGCTCATCGGGCAAGCCCTTTGGCGGAGCAGGGAGGTTTACAGCAGGAGTTCTGCCGCTTGAATTTGTCGATAATACACTTAAAAGGTAGTTGTTTCCGTTTGTTTTTCTTGATACAATAACAACGGCATTCTTTATCGGAACAGCATTATCTGCGGCAGTAACCTCAACCTGCAGGTATCCTGTATCAGTATCACCCGTTTCATTCACAAGGTCGGCAGTAATATCTGTGGAATACTCCTCCGAACGTTCACGATGGGCAGGCGGAAGAGTTTCTTCTTCTGTTGTTTTGCCCTGTTCAAGTATCTGCATAACCTCGGGAGGAATCTCAATATCGGGAGGACGCGGCATATCAGAATAATCCTCTTCATCAGGTTCTGCCTGTTCAGGCTCTTCCTTCATATAGTCAGAGCCGTCATCCTCAACAGGATAGGTATCCTCATCATCTCTGTTTGTAACGGCATGATAGGGCATTTCTGTGCGTGGAATTTCGGGGACGGCAATCGTTGGAACAGAAATCTCGTTCATAATGTCATCGGCCGGACGAAATTTGCTTGGTGTGGAAGTGGAATTGTTTAAAGCGGTTTCGGCGGAAGAAACTGAATTCCCTGCATATGTATTTTTCATCATCTGGTTATATCCCGCGAAGAAACCAAAGGAGTTTTCGGCGGCTGTATCTGGTTGGCTTTTGCCGCTTGAAGCTAGATTACCTCCCATAATATCAGCAGCAGACCGGAATTTACTTTGCTGCTCTGCCATTTCTGCCGCTTTTCTTTCTGCAGCGCTGGTCTGAGGCTTTTCATGCACTGCCGACTCAGATGCTGCGTTTTCAGCAGCCGACTGAAGCTTACGCTGCTGTTCTGCCATTTCTGCCGCTTTTCTTTCTGCAGCGCTGGCTTGAGCTTTTGGGTGTTCAGCAGTTTCGGCAGCAGATGTATTATTGGCTTTAGATGCAGAATTTATGGGGTTCTGAACAGCAGCCTTCTGAGCAGGCTTGGACGCAGTCTGTTCGGAGGATATCGAAGCTGTTTTGTTCTGCCTGTAAAGCCTCATCATTTCGTCTTTATAACGCTGTACCATATCATCGGTATTTTTCTTATCGTACATTTGCTTTCCTCCCAAATATAGCATTTGTATAAATTTATTCCGATAAGCAGAAAATAATTACATAATTTAACGGCTAAATAGAATTTTTGCAGTAAAGATTTTATTGATATTTGTAGTTGAAAAATATACAGTTGTATGGTATTATTATATAGTGTATTGCTTTATGCAGATTTTTGTCATTTCATTGGAATGTATGTCGGCATATAAAGCTGCCGGCATGAAGAGGAAAGGCATGATTATACGTGAAAAGCATTTGGTTTGTTATAGATGACAACAATAACTATTATAAAATTGAACTGTCAAAAACTCTTCTGCATTTTGTTGAGTTTGACTTCACCTATTTCTGGGAACAGTGCATTGAGGCGGGGAAAGCCGCACGAAAAACAGGATATCTGCCGCAGAATCAGCTTGCTGTTGCAAAGAATGCAATTATCAAATGCCACCCGTATGTGGATGCCTGCATAAGTATAAATTTTGACAGCATTGCGCTTGATTGTATAATAGAATATATATGCCGCTCAGAAAACGTTGGGCTTGAGGAGCTGTGGGCAAGGTGCATTTCCCCGAAAAGTCAGTATGAAAAAGTAATATTTAAGCGTATTTCAGAGTATAAAACCAATAGGGCAATTAATCAGTGGGTGAATATCGTAAGATTGCAGGAATATGCAAAAAACAAGATAAAATTTATTTTTGATAATGAAAATGATGAACCGGTAACAGATAACGTGTTGAGAACACGTAAAGAATACTTTGACCTTTCCTTTTCCGTTGCGGCGAACGAGCTTGGGTTTCCGACAAGCGAGATGCCGTATGTAAGAATGTATAGTCCTGCACTTATGCCTAATGCTTCCTTTATGGTAAGCAAGGTTTCAAAGGCGATTTACAAGAGAATTTCAGAAACAATAGGAAATGCAGAGCAGGTTTATTATTCTCATGTAAACGATGTTATTCGTGACCAGCTTGCGCTTGATGCTTACGGATATGTAAAAAATTTGACAAGGCCTGCCGAAATAGATATGAAATTTGCTGTTGAGGCTGTTTCGGAAAATCCGGCGGTGGTATATATGCCAAACAGCTTTAAGGCTGTGATTGACCTTGAATTTGATATGATGCTGACAGAAAAGGAATATCTTTGCAAATGTGCAGGCTGTGGAAGATATTTTACTTTAAGCGACGATTACGATAAGCCTTACTGCAATAGGGTTAACAGCACTGGAAAAACCTGCCGTGATATATATGAAAAAGAGCTTGAAATAAAAAGGGGCATGGAGGCTGCGGCAAGAGCAGCTGAAAAGGCTGCCGAGGAGGCCGAGCTAGGCAAGGCAGATGGAACAGGCGTGATTTCTCCGGAGCTTGAAAAGCACTGCCAGAGGGTTTATAATTCGGTTTACAAAAAAATCGGCAAGTCCATGACGGAGCAGGAATTCAAGGAATGGTCGCAGTATCTTTCCAGCATGAAGAGAAATATTAAGATTAACGAGGCAACGGTCGAACAGCTTGTGGATTTCCTTGAATATTCCGAAAGAATGTACGGTGAAGTCAAGCCTGTGGGCAGGCCTAAGGCAAAAAAAGAAAAGACTGAAACTGAAAGAGAAGCGGATGAGTATTTCAACTCCCTGCTCAAGGATGAAAAGGCTGAAGAAAAGCCTGTTCATACACTGAAAAACCAGCCTGCTCTTAAGCCGTTTATTCCTGAAACATTTGATACGATGTATGATGCCGTAATGTCGGAGTGGGCAAAAGGCAAGAATATTGAACAGCCTGATACGGATTCCAACGAGGAGGTTCATCCTCATAAGCGTGAAATAAGACTTCCTCAGTGGGAAGTTATTAAAAAAGACATAAAATAACCGTTTCAATAAGAGGTGAGGGCTTTGGAATTTATCAATGAGGACAATGCCATAAACGGAATTGCCGACTCAATAATAAAAGGCGGGGTATGCCTTTATAATGCCGTAAAATATATTTACTCGCTTGCCGAGGAGGATTTTTACAGAGTAAATATAAAGGACGCCTTTAAGGTTGTGCTGAACAATATTACCGATACGGACTGTCTGCAGGCGCTGGGACTTCGTATTGACGAAAGAGCCTGCAGGGAAATGCAGAGTGACGAATATAACAGGGTTCTTCCGCTGATTGTGTACAGCTTTGCGGTAAGGATACCCACGCTGAAAAAGGTTAAGAACGGTGAGGACTGCATGACCGACGAGCAGCTTTACAGGGTTTATACATCGGTGCTTGAAAAGGGTGCTGCAAATTATAAGGATATTATTACTGACAGCTATCTTGAAACAAAGTATCTTGTCCGGAAAAACAAAAAGCTTCCGCCCTATACTGCGGACTGGTTTAAAACTTATATATTTACGGAAGTTCCCGCACTTTCCGCCATAACCAACAAGAATATGTTTTTGCTTGGCTTTGCGGACGTGCTTTTTGCAATGTTCTATTCCTGCCTTGAGGAGGAGCTTCATAACAGGATACTTGCGTTTGCAAGAGAGTATGCTGCAGATTAATCCGGATTATTTTTATGGGAGGAACAGTGTTATGCTTACCGTATTCCTTTGCGGTTTCATGGGCTGCGGAAAAACAACTATAGGAAAAGAGCTTGCCACAATGCTCGGCGTTTCATATGCCGATATGGATGAGCATATAGTTAAAAAGGCGGGGAAGTCTATTCCTCAGATTTTTACAGAAAATGGCGAGGAGTATTTTAGAAGGCTTGAAACCGATGCTGTAAGAGAGCTTGCCTTAAAGGGCGGAGTAATATCCTGCGGCGGAGGAGCTATGCTTAAAAAAGAAAATGCTGAAATTGCAAACAAAAACGGAATTGTCGTTTATATAGACGTAAGCTTTGAAACCTGCTACAGCAGAATAAGGCATGACAAAAACCGCCCGATTTTAGTAAACAATACAAAGGAACAGCTTGAGGATATTTATAACAGCCGTATACCATTGTATCTTCAAAATTCCCGCATAACAGCAGATGGGGATGACACTCCATATAATATAGCAAGAAAAATTGCAGCGGAGCTTTCCGCCGAAATATAAATAAAGGAACGATAAAATGAGTAACAAAATTTATTCTTTAGGCATTGACGTTGGTTCAACGACAGTTAAGACGGTTATTATCGACGATGATAAGAAGATTATCTATTCAAAGTATCAGCGGCACTTCTCAAAGGTAAAGGAAACCGTTGTTGAGCAGCTTGAGCTTATTCTGGACAGCTATCCCGATGATACGTTTAGGCTCAGCATTACAGGCTCGGCAGGTCTTGGACTTGCAAATGCGTCAAACCTTCCGTTTGTTCAGGAGGTTTTTGGTGCTTTTATTGCGGTAAACGAAAGATATCCTGACGCCGACGTTGTTATTGAGCTTGGCGGAGAGGACGCAAAGATTATATTCCTTACCGGCGGAGTTGAGCAGAGAATGAACGGCTCCTGTGCAGGCGGTACTGGTGCGTTCATAGACCAGATGGCAACTCTTCTCGGAATTACTACCGATGAGATGGACGAGCTTGCGCTTAAATCGGAAAAGCTTTATCCTATTGCTTCAAGGTGCGGAGTTTTCGCAAAATCGGACATTCAGCCGCTTCTTAATCAGGGGGCAAGGCGAGAGGATATCGCCGCTTCAATTTTTCAGGCGGTTGTCGACCAGACTGTAGCAGGTCTTGCACAGGGAAGAACTATTGAGGGGAAGGTGCTGTTTCTTGGAGGGCCTCTTTCGTTCCAGAGGGGGTTAAGACGGGCCTTTGTACGGACGCTTGGGCTTTCTGAAGAAAATGCTGTATTTCCTGCTGATGCTCCGTGCTTTATGGCGTTTGGCTGTGCACTTTATGCCAAGGACAATACAGAGCCTTATAAGCTTGAAGAGGTTATCGGACTGCTGAAAAATGCGTCGCTGAACGATGATATTATAACTGGAGAGCCTCTTTTCAGCTCAAAGGAGGAGTATTTCTCTTTTGTTGAACGCCATAAAAAATGCGATTTGAAATATGAGCAAATTGAAACATATAAAGGTGACGCATATCTTGGAATTGATGCAGGCTCAACCACAACAAAGCTTGTGCTTATTACTCCCGATGGAAAGCTTTTATATCAGCATTATCAGTCCAACAAGGGACAGCCTCTTGATGTTATTGCAAAGCAGCTTGGTGAAATATATCGTCTTGCAGGTGACAGGATAAAGATTGTTTCGTCAGCGGTAACTGGCTACGGTGAGGACCTTATAAGAGCAGGTTTGGGAGTTGACCATGGTATAGTTGAAACCGTTGCACACTATAAGGCCGCGTCATTCTTTCAGCCTGACGTTGATTTTATCATTGACATAGGCGGACAGGACATTAAGTGCTTTAAAATAAAAAACAAGGCTATTGACAGCATTATGCTAAACGAAGCCTGCTCATCCGGATGCGGTTCGTTTATCCAGACGTTTGCGCTTGCAATGGGTTATGATATTGCGGAGTTTTCAAGGCTTGGACTTTTTGCAGAAAAGCCTGTTGACCTTGGCTCACGCTGCACCGTATTTATGAACAGCTCCGTTAAGCAGGCACAAAAGGACGGCGCTTCCGTTGAGGATATTTCCGCGGGACTTTCGTCCTCAATTATCAAGAACGCTGTTTATAAGGTTATAAGAGCAAAATCGGTTGAGGAGCTTGGCAAAAATATTGTCGTTCAGGGCGGAACGTTTCTCAATGACGCTGTACTGCGCTCATTTGAAATGGAGCTTGGAAGAAATGTTGTCCGTCCGGCAATAGCTGGACTTATGGGAGCGTTCGGTGCAGCCCTTTATGCAAAGGAACACGCAGGCTCAGGCTCAGACCTTATCAGTGCAGAGGCTCTCAAGGATTTTGGGTATACCTCACGTCAGACACATTGCAGGGGCTGTACGGCTAACTGCAGCCTAACTGTTATAACGTTCGGCGATGGACATAAATTCATAAGCGGAAACCGCTGTGAAAAGGGAGCAGGGCTTTCAAAGAAAAATGATATTCCGTGCCTTTATCAGTATAAATATCAGCGGCTTATATCCGTTGCTGAGGAAAAGCCTGAAAAGCCTATTGCAAAGGTAGGACTTCCTCTTGCACTTGGTTTCTATGAACAGCTTCCGTTCTGGCACAAGCTTTTCACAGAGCTTGGCTTTGAGGTTGTTATTTCGGAGGAAAGCTCAAGGGATATGTACTATAAGGGACAGCATACAATTCCGTCAGATACAGTATGCTATCCTGCAAAGCTTGCTCACGGTCATGTTATAAGCCTGCTGGAAAAGGGCGTTGACTTTATATTCTATCCATGCGAAAGCTATAACCTTGACGAGGGCGAAAGCGACAACCATTACAACTGCCCTGTTGTTGCATATTACCCGGAGCTTCTTAAGGCTAACATTCCGGAGCTTAACGATGATAATTTTATTCACCCGTATATAGATATAAATCTTGAGAGGCATTCCGCCGAGGCAATTTCAAAGGCTCTTGCAAAATACAATATAAAGAAAAAAGATGCTGCAAAGGCTTATATAAAAGCTCATGAGGCATTAAAAGCTTATCGGGATGACATAATTTCCAAGGGAGAGGAAATAATAAAGTATGCCCGTCTGCAGAATATTCCTATAATTGTGATTGCAGGACGTCCCTATCATATAGACCCTGAAATAAACCACGGTATTCACAAGCTTATTACGTCGCTTGACCTTGCGGTTATTACTGAGGACAGCATTGCACATCTCGGACATACTCCTAAGCTTACGGTGCTTAATCAGTGGACGTACCATTCAAGGCTTTACAGGGCGGCACAGTATGTTACAACTCAAAAGGATATGCAGCTTGTTCAGCTTGTATCCTTCGGCTGCGGAATTGACGCCATTACAACAGATGAAGTGCGCTCTATACTTGAATCAAACGGAAAGCTTTACACACAGCTTAAAATAGACGAGATCAACAATCTCGGAGCGGCAAAAATAAGACTGAGAAGCCTTGTTGCGGCTATGTCGGAAAAATAATCGGAGGAAAGCTTGAAAGATAAATTTTTCAAGCTAGGAGTTTTATTTCTGTTGCCTCGATTTTCTAACGAAAAGCATAAAACTCATAAAACTCAGAAAGGTATGGTCATAACTTTGTCAAATGCAAAATTTACTCCAGAAATGAAAGCGACCCATACTATACTAATACCCGATATGCTGCCGATACATTTCGGGCTTATAATGGAAATATTCCGCCAGAACGGCTATAAGATGGAGCTTCTCCGCACTGCAACAAGGAATGTTGTTGACGAGGGGCTGAAAAATGTCCACAATGATACCTGCTACCCTGCCCTGCTTGTAATAGGGCAGTTTATGGACGCACTGAAAAGCGGGCGGTATGATCCCGATAAGACAGCTCTTCTTATTTCGCAGACTGGCGGAGGCTGCAGAGCTTCAAACTATATACATCTTTTAAGGAAGGCTCTTGACAAGGATTATCCACAGATACCTGTGCTTTCGATAAATTTCAGCGGACTTGAAAAGGACAGCGGCTTTAGGATAACAATACCTATGTTTTACAGAATGCTTTATGCTGTGCTGTACGGTGACATGCTTATGTCGCTGTATAATCAGTGCCGAGCCTATGAGGTGAACAAGGGCGACTCACAAAAGGTTCTTGATATATGGCAGAAGAAAATTGCCGATTCGTTCAAGGATAAAAGCTACACGAAAACAAAGAAGTATTATAGGGAAATACTGAATGATTTTGATGGAATAAAGCTATCCGGAGAAAAGAAGGTTAAGGTGGGAATTGTTGGAGAAATTTATGTAAAATATTCTCCGCTTGCAAATAACCAGCTTGAGGATTTTCTTATCTCAGAGGGCTGTGAGCCTGTTGTTCCAGCGTTTCTTGACTTTTGTCTTTACTGTGCGGTAAACAATGTCAATGACGGCATACTTTACAATTTCAGCAATAAAACCACAATGCTCAACAGCATAGGTTATAAGCTTATATACAAAAAGCAACGTGAAATGATTGATATTATTAAGCAACATGGGAAATTTGCGCCTCCGCATGATTTTGAGGAACTGAGGCATTATGCTGACAAGTATATGCATCAGGGTGTAAAAATGGGAGAGGGCTGGCTTATTCCTGCCGAAATGGCGGCCCTTGCGGAAAATGGCGTGGAAAATATTATTTGCACACAGCCTTTTGGCTGCCTGCCAAACCACATTGTGGCAAAGGGTATGTCAAGGGTTATAAAGCAAGCCTATCCGGAAGCAAACATTGTAGCTGTAGACTATGATCCCGGTGCAACAAGGGTTAATCAGGAAAACAGAATTAAGCTTATGCTTGCTAATGCAAGAAAAGCAGAAAAATAGCTGTCTTATGGCAGCTATTTTTTATAAAAAGATATATTTTTTTAAAAAATACTAAAGTCGGCTAATTGTTGTGACGATATATAAATCAGAAGCGAGAAGTATATTCTTTTAAACATGTTTAATGAGCTTCTTCTAACAAAACGCTTAAAACGAACAAAAC
>Ga0116191_1002236_pt1 | contig 14854 bp, 15 predicted proteins | sample AD_UKC111_MetaG_FD_89897 | JGI IMG/M metagenome (GOLD analysis project Ga0116191, IMG submission 89897) | Active sludge microbial communities of municipal wastewater-treating anaerobic digesters from Hong Kong - AD_UKC111_MetaG | ecosystem: Engineered > Bioreactor > Anaerobic > Digestate...
GGTCTAAGTGGAAAATCTAAAGAAGATTTTATTAATGGTAATGCAAAGCTTATCACATATATAAACGTATATACCAATTTGGCTATAGATACCGATATAAGAGACTTGGTTAAAATTGAAGAAAATGAAAAACAAAACACAATTCAATATGGTGATATTCTTTTTACAGGTTCATCAGAAACACCAGATGAATGCGGTATGTCATCGGTTTTAACAAATCAAACAGACGAAAGGTTGTATTTAAACAGCTTTTGTTTTGGTTTTAGATTAAATAATGATAAATTGTTACTACCTGGTTTTTCAAAATACTTGTTCCGCTCTGAGATGATTAGGAAACAGATTAAGCGCACGGCTAGCGGTGTAACAAGATTTAACGTCTCCAAAAAGAAAATGGAGCAAGTTGTTATCCCCCTTCCACCGCTACCTGTACAGCAAGAAATTGTCCGTATTTTGGACAATTTCACAGAGCTTGCAGCAGGGCTTACAGCAGAGCTTTCAGCAGAGCTTTCATCGAGAAGAAAACAGTATGAGTATTATAGGGATTTGCTATTGACGTTTGATGACGATGTGCCAATGGTAAAGCTGGGAGAGATTGGTACGATTACTCGTGGTAGCGGTCTACAGAAAAAAGATTTTACTGATAGCGGTGTCGGATGTATTCACTATGGCCAAATTTATACTTATTATGGTACTTTTGCCTACGAAACAAAGTCGTTTGTATCTCCAAAATTGGCATCTGAACTAAAAAAGGTAAACACGGGGGATGTTATTATTGCTGTTACAAGTGAAAATGTTGAAGACGTATGCAAATGTGTCGCATGGCTAGGTGAAGATGAAATTGTTACTGGAGGTCATACTGCAATTTTTAAACATAATCAAAACCCAAAGTATATAGTTTATTATTTACAGACATCCTCTTTTTTTAAGCAGAAGTGTAAAATAGCAAGCGGTACAAAAGTAATAGAAGTTGCTCCTAAGAAACTTGAACAAATATTAATACCCTTGCCACCAGTAGATGAACAAGAGCGTATTGTCGCTATCCTCGACCGTTTTGAAGGCCTATGTAACGACCTAACAAGTAGTCTTTTGGCTGAAATTGAAGCGCGGCAAAAGCAATATGAATATTACAGGGATAAGCTTTTATCTTTCAAGGAGGTGTCGGCATGAGTATATACCATATCATTGCGAGCACTGACGAAGCCACGGTTGTTGCCGAATATACAGCTGAATATAATGTGCGTTCTGAAAAGTATCAGAGCGAGGCAGAGCTTGAATGCGAGTTTATCCGTCAATTGACTTCGCAAGGGTATGAATATCTAACAATCCGAAATGAAGCGGCATTGGTAGCAAATATCCGTAGGCAACTTGAGCTGCTTAACGATTTAACATTTACGGATAGTGAATGGGACAGGTTTTTTACTGAGTGTATTGCCAACACCAACGAAGGGATTGTTGAAAAGACCAGAAAAATTCAGGACGACCATATACAGATCCTAAAACGGGATGATGGAACAACAAAGAACATCTACCTTTTGGATAAGAAGAACATCCATAACAATCGCTTGCAAGTTATCAATCAGTACGAAGAAGCTGGCGGTAAGCATGTTAATCGTTATGATGTGACCATACTTGTAAACGGGTTACCCCTTGTCCATGTGGAGCTAAAGCGGCGCGGTGTTGCCATCCGTGAAGCCTTTAATCAGATAAATCGATACCAACGGGATAGCTTTTGGGCAGCTTCGGGTTTATTTGAGTATGTGCAGATTTTTGTAATCTCCAATGGTACTCATACAAAGTATTACAGCAACACTACAAGAAACGCCCATATCAAAGAACAAAACAGCAGTGAGCGCCGAAGAAGTAAAAAAACAAGCAACAGCTTTGAATTTACGAGCTTTTGGGCAGATGCAAATAATAAAATTATTCCTGACCTAGTGGACTTTACCAAAACATTTTTTGCCAAGCATACCCTTTTAAATATTCTGACGAAATACTGTGTATTCACATCCGAGGAACTGCTCCTTGTTATGCGACCCTATCAAATTGCTGCTGCGGAACGCATTTTGTCTCGTATTGTAGTGTCAAACAACTACAAAAAGATGGGTACGACCGCTGCAGGCGGATATATCTGGCATACAACAGGCTCCGGCAAGACGCTGACCAGCTTTAAAACAGCCCAATTGGCTTCTGCATTGCCTTATATAGATAAAGTTTTGTTTGTTGTTGACCGTAAAGATCTCGACTATCAGACAATGAAGGAATATGATCGCTTTGAAAAAGGGGCTGCTAACGGAAATACATCGACAAGGGTTCTTCAAAGACAATTGGAAGATAGGGATGAAAAAGGAAATCCTCACGAATATAAAATCATCGTAACTACGATACAGAAGCTGGATTTATTTATCCGTAAAAATAAACAACATGATATTTATAAAAAGCACGTGGTATTGATCTTTGATGAGTGCCACCGTTCCCAGTTTGGGGATATGCATCAGGCTATCACGAAGAGCTTTAAGAACTACCACATCTTCGGCTTTACGGGAACACCGATTTTTGCCGCAAATGCGGGTTCCGGCGGTAATCCGTTTCTTCGCACAACCGAGCAGGCTTTTGGAGAAAAACTGCATACTTATACCATTGTGGATGCCATCAATGATGGAAATGTGCTTCCTTTCAGGATAGATTTTATCAATACAATCAAGATGCCAGACAATATTAATGATAAAAAAGTCTACGCCATAAATCGAGAAAAAGCCCTGGCAGATCCACAGCGTATCAGTGAAATTGTTTCTTACGTTCTTGAACATTTCGACCAGAAGACAAAGCGAAGTAATTTTTATACATTTTCTGCAAAATGGTAAGAAACAGATAAGTACAACCCAAAGAAAATAATAGAAAAGCGTGAAACAAGGCGCGTTGCCGGTTTCAACTCAATATTTGCCGCTGCATCTATCCCAATGGCAATCAAGTACTATAATGAGTTTAAGAAGCAGATAGCAGAAAAGAACAGTAACCTTACCATTGCAACCATTTTCAGCTTCAGTGCCAATGAGGAAGAACCGGATGGATTATTGCCTGACGAGGACTTTAACATGGAAAACCTTGACCAAAGCTCCAGGGATTTTCTTGAAGCTGCTATCCAGGATTACAATACGACATTTAACACAAATTTCGACACTTCATCAGATAAGTTTCAGAATTATTATAAAGACCTCTCTCTTCGAGTAAAGAATCGGGAGATTGATCTTCTGATTGTAGTTTATATGTTTCTCACAGGCTTCGATGCCACTACTCTCAACACATTATGGGTAGATAAAAACCTGAGGCAGCATGGATTGATTCAGGCATTTTCAAGAACCAACCGTATTTTAAACAGCGTAAAGACCTATGGTAATATTGTTTGCTTCAGGGATTTAAAAGAAGAAACCGACAAAGCTATTGCGCTTTTTGGCAATAAGGATGCGGGCGGTGTCGTACTGCTTAAAACATACGAAGAATACTATAATGGATATGACGAAAAGGGCGAGCACAAACCCGGATATGCAGAACTGATTACTACCCTTACTATACAGTATCCCCTCGGACAGCCCATTCTTGGAGAAGAAGCTGAAAAAGAATTTATCCGGCTGTATGGAGCAATTCTTCGGCTCAGAAATATTCTTACATCCTTTGATGACTTTGAAGGGAATGAAATTTTATCTGAAAGAGATTTTCAGGACTATCAGAGCATTTATATAGACCTTTATCAGGAGTATAGAAAAGGTGACGATGGTGACAAGGAAACAATCAATGATGATATAATTTTTGAGATTGAACTTATCCGGCAGATAGAGGTAAATATTGACTACATCCTTATGCTTGTGGCAAAATATCAAGAATCAAACTGCAAGGACAAAACCATTCTTACAACCATTGATAAAGCCATTAATTCAAGCATCGAGCTTCGCAGTAAGAAAGAGCTGATTGAGCGCTTTATTGAGCAAGTCAATGTATCGACAATGGTAGATGAAGACTGGCGTAAATTCCTGCATGAGCGAAAGGAAGCCGATATTTCTGCAATTATAGAAGAAGAAAATTTAAAACCTGAAGAAACCCGCCGATTTATTGATAACGCATTAAGAGATGGAATGCTGAAAACAACCGGTACGGCCATAGATAAGATCATGCCCCCTGTATCGCGTTTTGGGGGTGGCAGGGCCGTGAAAAAGCAAGGAATTATTGAAAAGCTGCTCAAATTCTTTGAAAAGTATTCCGGATTGGTATGACAAATATATCAAATAAGGTTTTCTGTGGATGAAGGAGAGTAAACAAATGCAGCAAATTTTTAGTAACACAACGTTGACCGTCCATCAGCTTCTTGAAAAGATTGACACAGGGGAGTTGGGCCTCCCTGAATTACAGCGTCCATTCATATGGAAGGACTCCAAAGTTCGTGACCTGTTCGACTCCATGTTGCGTGGGTATCCTATCGGGTACCTAATGCTTTGGCAATGTCCAACATTTGAAAAAAAGAAGTCTATTGGTGTGGATGCACATAGCTATTCCGTACCAACTACCGTTATCATTGACGGCCAACAGCGTCTTACTTCGCTGTATGCGGTGATGAAAGGGAAAAAGGTTATTAACTCAAATTACGACGAAAAAAGTATTATTATTTCTTACCATCCTTTACTAAACAAGTTCGAAGTCGGTTACCAGGCTACTAAAAAGGATAAGGAATGGATCTATAATATCAGTGATGTTTTTGCCTCCAATTCTTGGGCGTTTATTACTAATTTCATTACCCAGCTTGAAGATTACCGTACCTCTAAGGGCGGTAACCTAACAGATGAGGAAAAAGCCACGATTGCCGAAAATATCAACGCTCTGTACAACCTTTTGCAGCATACGATGCCGGTTTTTGATATCAAGTCCAACGCCGAGGAAGAGGATGTTTCCGAGATTTTCGTTCGAGTCAATTCTGGCGGTGTTACGCTGAAACAGAACGACTTTATTCTTACACTTCTATCCTTGTATTGGGAGGACGGACGCAAGGAAATTGAGCGATTTTGTCAGGAATCCCAGACACCTACCAAGGGCAAGGTTACATCTTACAATCAGATCACTCCTGTTTTTGCACAGGATATTATCCGTGTGGTCATGGCATACGTCTTCGACCGCGCCAGACTTCAATACGGATATAAATTGCTACGTGGTGCAGACTTCGATAAAAAGGGTGCCGTAGATGAGGAATTGCGTAATAAGCGATTTGATACGATGAGGGAAAAGCTGCCAGATGTTCTAAATGTACATAACTGGCATGAGTTCCTAAAAGCGATTTTGAATGCTGGTTACCTTTCCAGCGATTTGATTCTTTCGCATAATGCCATTTACTATTCTTATGCACTATATCTGATTGCCAAGTACCGTTTTAATATTACTGATAACGAGAATATGCACCTCACGTCGCTGTGGTTCTTCTATGCTTCTTTAGTATCTCTGTACACAGGTTCTTTTGAATCTACCGTTGAGAGCCACCTAAATTCCATCAAGGATCTCACTACCGTAGAGGAGTATAAAGAATTCATCTTTTCCAGAATCAATGAGCGTTTAACTAATGATTACTTTAATATTACGCTTCTTGGCTCCGAGGGCTTGGCAGTTTCCGGCCGAGGTAATAATGCTTGGAATGCCTATGTGGCAGCTCTGAACATTCTCGGTGCCAAAATCCTATTCTCCAAGAGCAACCTGCTGTTATCGAAGCTGTTTGAACCCGGAGCAGATGGTAATAGAAAGTCCTTGGAGAAACACCATCTGTTCCCGAAGGCTTATCTGAAGAGCCTAGGTTACAATGATGCAAAGATTAACCAGATGGCAAACTATGCGTTCATCGACTGGAAGGACAATATGGAAATTTTGGATGATGCGCCTTCCGTGTACTATCCTATCGTTTGTAATGGAATGTCCAACGAGCAGATAATCGCAATGGAGGAAGAAAATGCCCTGCCGCATGGATGGGAAAATATGCAGTATGAAGAATTTCTTATTCAGAGAAGAAAACTTATGGCCGTAAAAATCAAGGCAGCTTTTGAGGTTTTAAAAAAGAGCGCAGAAATGATCAGAGAGGAGGTTATATTATGACCACATTAGAAAAGCAATTTGACCAAGATATGATTGATATATACACAAGGGCTAAAAAGGAATGTGGCTATAATGCCAGCCGTTTTCTACAGATGATCGGTGCAAAGGGTGGATTAACCACGGCGAAGCAATTGATTAGTAAACCTGGCGGCACAGACGGTTTTACAACACTTTGGGAGCATGGTAGATTAGATTTGTCTGTTGAGGCTCATGTTATAAAACCGGAATATACAGAGTTGTTTTCTGATGAAGAACGTCAAATGTGCAAAGAGAGACTTAAACAATTTGGCTATCATGTAGATTAATTAATAATCGTTCATGGTTTATTTTGACATTGAGTTGATCGGCCATGCTTGCCGGGGAAAATCCAATAAATATGGGAGGATACATATGAGTATTCTATCGATTGCAAGTAATGCCTCTGCATGGAGAGGCTATGAATACTACAAAGGGAAAAGGGTTCTTTCTTGGAAACAAACAAGTGAACATGAATTTGAGTGAGAGGTTGCCGGTAGCGATAAAGAACCGTATCACGTGATGATTGACACCGAGCATCCAAAAAAATCCACATGCAATTGTCCACATGCCGAAGGGAAGAAAATTATATGCAAGCATAAGATCGCTCTGTTTTTTACTGCCTTTCCAAAAGAGGCAGATGGGTATATAGCTGAAATTGAAGAATATGAGAGAGAAGAAGAGGAACGGGAACAGGAACGCTATGATCGGATCGTAAAATATGTAATGAGTCTGTCAAAAGAAGAACTGAGGACTGAATTGATTAATGCGTTAATAGAAGCTGAAGAAAGGGACCTCTATTATTATTAATGCGTACTAAAGATTTGTGCTGCTGCGTGTGGTACTTTTCTGTGGTGGATGTAGTATCAATTCTGACCGATCAAGCAACGCCTCGAAGCGCGAGCACTTACTGGGCTGCATTGAAAAAACAACTCTTTGGTGAAGGCGCTTGACTGGAAAATTGAAGGACTGAGGAATATCAAGGGGGAGAACCGTATGAGCAAGGTAATCATACAGGAATGTAAAAATTATGAACTGGAAACCGTAATTGCAAAAATAAATGCTGCGGTAGAAATTCTCGGGGGATGGGATAAATATGTTAAGCCTCAGAACAAGGTACTTTTAAAGGTGAATCTGATCGGGCCCAAACCTTCTGATTCGGCTGCAGTAACACACGCCGAGTTCGTCAGAGCGATGGTCATCGGCCCGAAATACATCTGATTTTTTTATTGGAAGGTGATGAGAAGATGAGGCACGAACCGGCTCTTTTAGAAATATTTTTGACAAGGCTTGCGCCGCAAACGACATTTCGGATAGTGAATTGAAAGGAGTCATTCCCGCGCTGGCTAAGTCCCAGCGCAAAACGGGTTATCCCTCAAGGATAGCCGCATCACCGATATTCGGCTGCTGGGCAACGCCCTTGAAAGCGTGTACATCAAAAATAACGGAGGTTTTCATATGATTCAAACAGTTGCCTTTTTCATTTTAACCCTTTTCGCAGTCGCTTCTCTTGCAGGGCTATTGTTCCTGGCGGCTTATCGCCTCATTGCCCGCCTGCTAAAAAAGACGAATCCAAAGCAGCTTGTTCGACTAAAAAAAACGACGATATTCTTCGCCGCGGCGGTGATCTTGAACGCGGGGCTGGTTGCCGTTTCACAACTCACCGCTTCCACACCGCGAATCGTTGACGAAAACGGAAACACGCCGGAAAACAGCATTGCAGAACTGAGAGAACTTGAATTGAATGGCAGGAAGCAATGGATCAGCCTGAGGGGCTGGGACAAAACCGCACCCGTCCTGCTCTTTTTGGCGGGCGGTCCGGGCGGCACGCAGATGGCGGCGGTGCGGCATGAGCTGGCGGAGCTGGAGAAGCATTTTGTCGTTGTCAACTGGGATCAACCCGGTTCCGGAAAGTCCTATTATGCGGAAAAAATGAAGAACATAACAGTTCGGACCTATATTCAGGATGGCCACGCACTGACGGAGTACCTGAAGGAACGTTTTTCACAGGAAATAATCTACCTGATCGGCGAATCGTGGGGCAGCGCATTAGGGATTTTCCTGATTCACGAGTACCCGGAATCCTATCATGCCTTCATCGGAACGGGGCAGATGGTGGATTTTGCGGAAACCGAACGCATGGATTACGCGAAGGCAATGGAAATCGCTGAAAATAACGGTGACACCGCCCTCATAGAACGGCTCGCGGCAAACGGTGAACCGCCCTATTACGGCAAGGACGTCACATGGAAAAGCGCCGTGTATCTCAATTACCTGAACAGCCATATGATGAACAACCCCGCCATCCGGAACCCCGGCTACAACACCCTTCGGGACATTTGTTCTTCCGAATACGGGCTGCTCGATAAAATCAACTACATCCGCGGCATTATCAATACGTTCGGCCATGTATACCAGCGGCTTTATGACATCGACTTGAGAACGGATTACAACAGGCTGGATGTCCCCGTCTACTTCTTCCTGGGACGGCACGATATCAACGCGCCTACGGTTCTGGCCGAAGAATACGAGCGGGTGCTTAACGCGCCTGACAAAGGGATTGTATGGTTTGAGCATTCCGGACACAGTCCGTGGATTAATGAGAAAGAGAGATTTGCAGAGGAGGTCGTATCATGCTTTTTCTGAAACCAATTATTTTCACAATGGATTTCAAGGAGTGGAGCGCAAAAATATTTTTTATTCTTTTATTGACTCTCACGTTACGTAATACTATATAGTAGATAGCGAAGGGAGAGAGTAAATATGAAAGTAAAGGAAGTTGCTGATTTAGTCGGTATTAGTGTGCGCACGCTGCATCATTATGATGAAATTGGATTATTAAAACCGGAAGAAATCACGGAATCAGGTTATAGAGTGTACTCCGAAAGGAATCTCGAGACTCTTCAGCAGATATTATTTTTTAAAGAACTCGGCTTCCCTTTAAAGAAAATTAAAGAAATTATTAATAGCCCATCATTTGACCGGCAAAAGGCACTTGAAGTACAGCATACCATGCTTCTTGAAAGAAGACGCAGGCTGGATAAGATGATTAGGACAATCGAAAAAACAATTCAATATTCGAAAGGAGAAATACAGATGTCAAATAAAGAAAAATTTGAAGGCTTTGACTTTAGCCATAACCCATATGAAAAAGAAGCCAGGGAACTTTGGGGTGACGCAGCTGTGGACGAATCCAACGCAAAAATGGCAAATTGGTCTCAGTTTGAGAAAAAAGAATTTACTGAAAGATTCAATGCAATATATAAAAATCTTGCCGCCCTTCGTCATCTTCCGGCAGATTCAAAGGAGGCTCAGGCCGCAATCAAAGAGTGGTTTGTGTTCTTGAACGAAATGGGCAATTATTCCCTTGAGGCATTCAAAAATTTAGGGCAAATGTATGTGGATGACGTACGCTTCACAAAAAACATCGATGGATTTGGCCAAGGTCTGGCAAAGTTCATGCGCGATGCAATGGCTGTTTATGCTGATACAAATAAATAATGAGAAGTCAAGGGGTGATTTATTAATGAAAGATGTATTGATTTATAAGGACTTTATGGGCTCGGTGCATTACAGCCCGGAAGATGAAATTATAAAGGTACTTGTCAGTTTGACAACAGAATGAAAGGACAATGAAATGAAAAAAATATACGAGTTTGAAGCGGAAATCAGGAAAGTTCCTGATATTGACGGGGCTTATGTGGCAATTCCATTTGATGTGAAAAAGGAATTCGGAAAGTGCAGAGTAAAAGTACACGCGACATTTGACGGAGAGGGATATGATGTGAGCATCGTCAATATGGGAATTAAGAATGACGATGGAAGCATCTGCTATATCTTAGGGCTCCGGAAGGATATTCGGGCAAAAATCGGGAAAAAGCCCGGTGACAACGTTAAGGTTACCGTTACGGAAAGGTGAAGGAAACAGACTGACCGGAGAGTTATGGCAACATAACTCTTCCGTTTTTTTTGGATCTATAAAAAGAAGAGATAAGATCCAGGCGGGCAACTTATACGGACAGGTATATAAAAAATTTATAACCTGTATTGACAAATTGTTTTTTTATGCTATGATCTAATCAAATCAAAGATGGGGTTATTATATGGAAGGATATAAATATCTGGGAATCGTCAACTGGGCAAAGGAAATAATCAAGGAGAAGAATCTTTCCCCCGGGGACAGGTTCTTCTCGGAAACCGAGCTGTGCAACATTCACAAGGTCAGCCGGCAGACAGTCAGGCAGGCCCTTGCTTATATGGAAAGGCAGGGAATCCTGAGCCGCAGAAAGGGAAGCGGATCGTTTATCCAGAGCCCTGATCCGGCGCCCATAGAGAAGAACAGCAATCTGGTGGGCATCGTGTCAACCTATTTCAGCGATTATATCTTTCCGAGCATTGTTACGGGTATTGAGCGCGTTCTTACGGATCACAATGTGTCTATGCAGCTGATGACTACGTCCAATCAGGTCGCCGAGGAAGCCCGCGCTCTTGAGAAAATGCTGGAGCAAAATGTCGGCGGGCTTATTGTAGAGCCTTCCAAGAGCGCTCTGCCGAACCCGAACATGGCTCTTTATAACGAAATTCGGGCAAGAGACATTCCACTGGTATTCTTCAACGCGAAATACGCGTGGTCTGCCAATCCTCTGGTAGCGATGGACGATTACGCCGCGGGACAGATCGCGACCGAGCACCTGATATCACTCGGACACAGAAAAATCGCGGGGATTTTCGTATTTGACAATATGCAGGGACATAAAAGATATCAGGGCTTTATGAACAGCTTGATCGCACATAACATCCCTGCACCCGAGAAAAGGGTGTTGTGGTTTCCGGCAGCCGAACAGTCTGCCTTATTTGCAAATTCAGGCTCCGGACTATCGGAGCTGCTGGACGGCAGCACGGCGGTGGTATGCTATAATGACAGCCTGGCGGTCGAGCTGTTGGGATACTGCAAGAATCAAGGCCGCAGCGTCCCCGGAGATTTATCCGTAGTGGGTATTGACGACTCGGATTTGGCAAGAATATGCGAAGTACCGCTCACATCAGTCCGGCATCCGAAGCAGCAGCTCGGTGAAACCGCCGCCGAGATCCTGCTTGAGCTGATGTCAAATCCCTCATTTAAGGCAAAGGATACACTGTTTCCCTCGAAGCTGATCAAAAGAGATTCCACTGCTCCCATAGCTCTGCAGGATAGTAGACCGTCAGAGGTAATGGAATAATGAACGTTCAGAATAACACAGAATGGAGGATATTACCATGAGTATCTCCGAAAATAAATCATACGGGAAAGCTTCCCTCGGGATCGAGCTTGGCTCGACCCGGATCAAAGCGGTCGTTATCGACGAGAACCGAAAGGTCATTGCGAACGGAAGCCATAATTGGGAAAGCCGGTTGATTGACGGTTATTGGACCTATTCGCTTGAAGAAGTACAATCCGGTTTGCGCGATGCGGTAGCCGGACTGTCAACTCAAGGCTGCCGGCTGTCGGCAATCGGTGTATCCGCGATGATGCACGGATATCTTGTGTTCGACAAGGACGATCATCTGCTCGTACCCTTCAGGACATGGAAGAATACCACGACCGGAGAAGCGGCGGAGAAACTGACGGAACTGTTTCACTTCAACATCCCCGAGCGGTGGAGCGTGGCACATTTATACCAGGCCATCCTCAATCGTGAGGAACACGTCAAGGATATCGCATTCATCACAACCCTTGCGGGATATGTTCATTGGAAACTGACCGGCAAAAAAGTCATCGGCGTCGGCGACGCCAGCGGAATGTTTCCGGTCAAAGACATGAATTGGAACCCGGAGTTCGTTGAGAAATTTAAGCGTCTCACAGGCATTAACTGGCCGGATATCGCGCCGGAAATCCTTCCTGCCGGCCAAAACGCCGGTGAGCTCACAGCGGCCGGCAGGGAATACCTGTTCGGCGAAGCGTCAAACCTGTGTCCTTCGTCCTCCGTCCTCTGTCCTCCTCCCGAGGGGGACGCAGGCACAGGTATGGTTTCCTGTAACGCAATCGCTCCGAGAACAGGCAATGTAAGCGCTGGAACAAGTATCTTTGCCATGATTGTGCTTGAAAAGCCGCTGAAAAGCTTGCATAGGGAGATCGACATCGTCACGACGCCTGACGGCAGGGACGTGGCAATGGTGCATTATAACGAGTGCACATCAAAGATTGACCCGTGGATAAACCTGTTCGGGGAGGCATTTGACCTGTTCGGCGTAACGGTGGACCGCAGCGACCTGTTCCGTAAGCTGTATGAGGCTGCGCTTGGAAGCGGTACGAAACTGTCGGAGTTTATGCGCGGGGTGATCACCTCGGCCGTGTCCGACCTGGCGGACGGGATGCGGATCCTGACGGTCGAGGAGCAAGTCAAAGTCGATAAGCTTGCGGGGCACGGAGGGTTCTTCAAATCGGGCAGCGCAGGAAAACAGATCATGTCCGAAATGCTCGGGATACCGATTGAACTCTCGGAAACCGCAGCAGAGGGCGGAGCTTGGGGAATCGCCCTTCTCGCGGACTATTTGAATTATGCGGATGAAAAGGTGCTCAGTGAATATCTGGAGACGGTATTACAGTGATAAGGTATGGAAAAATGCTTGATTTCATGAAACAACGCGTATATGACGCAAATATGCTGCTTCCGAAATACAATCTTGTCACATTGACCTGGGGAAACGCGAGCGAGATAGACCGCGAAAGCGGCCTGATCGCAATCAAGCCCTCCGGGATTGTGTATGAGAAGTTTTCGGTATCCGATATTGTGATTGTCGATTTAAACGGCAACGTTGTGGAGGGCAGTTTGAAGCCGTCCACCGACCTGCCGACGCACATTGAATTGTATAAGCGCTTCTCGGGCATCGGGGGAATTGTGCATACCCACTCGCGCTGGGCGACGATCTTTGCGCAGATGCGAAAGCCGATTCCGCCGCTGGGCACGACTCATGCGGATTACTTCCACGGCGAGGTGCCCTGCACCCGCCCTCTGACGGACGAGGAAATAGGCGGCGAATATGAGAGGAATACCGGTGCGGTAATTACCGAGTGCCATACCGACCCGGTCGGCATACCCGCCGTACTCGTCGCAAACCATGGCCCCTTCACCTGGGGCAAAGACGCGCTCGATGCGGTACACAACGCCGTAGTGCTTGAAGAAGTCGCGTTTATGGCCTGGCACTGCGAGAGCGCGGAAACCGTATCGGATGCATTGCTGGATAAGCACTACAACCGCAAGCACGGGAAAAACGCGTATTACGGACAGAAATAAAGAGAGTAATGTGACGTCACGATAGACATCCTGCCGTCCGGGCCCTGCCGGCTTGGACGGCATTCTCTTTGGATGTTTTTTTGTAATCGCTTGCCTGTTTGATTGACAAAATATGAAAAAATATTAAAATGAAGGCAAGTACTATTCGTTATTTCGTGGTATCCAGCGGGCTGATACAGGCCGAATAAGGAGGATCGAATGGAAGACAGAATCAAAGATGTTAACAGACTATTGGATGAAATCAAGGAATCAATTCATGCGCTGGAAAGCCTGGAAGATCAAAATATTAATGAGATTCAGGCATTTAAACGGCAGTCGACAAACATGAATGTCGGTTTCACCGCCATTTTCGAAAGCATTCAGTCATTATATGAAAAATCGGGGGAAATCGAACAGATCGTTGATTTGATTACCAGAATTGCAACCCAGACAAATCTATTGGCGATGAATGCGTCGATAGAGGCTGCACGGGCGGGCGAACACGGTCGGACGTTTACGGTTGTCGCAGATGAAGTGAAAAAGCTGTCGAATCAGACCTCAAATTCCGCATCGAACATCAAGTCGCTTGTCGACATCATCCAGTCGGAAATAACGGTTGCCAAAAATAGTATCGACGAGATCAACAAATCCTTGGGAGGACTGCAATTCGAAGATAACAATATTCAAAAGGCATATGAAAAAGAAGCGAATGAAGCTTCGGGATATATCCTTGAGGAAATAAAAAAAGTGTTTAACCTGGATAGAGCCAAGGCAAATCCGGGATCGTACCTGCCAGGTTTTCAAAAAGATATTGAGCGGATTTGCGAAGCGGCAATAAAGAAGTTTAAAGGGACGCTGGGGACCGGCTTTTATAGCGATGAATCGTTGAACAAGCATTTGTCGCCGGATGATTTTGCGGTGGGAATTTATGTTGTCTGGCAGAATGACAAGCTGGAAAAACAACAGATCATTTGCGTTAAGGATATGAAACCTACGAACGATTATCTGTCTTGGTATTATGAGCCGATTCGAGCGAAAAAAGGAGTATGGAGCAAGGTGTCCTACGATCCTTTTGCCAAAAAAGAGCTGGTATCGTATACTGCGCCGTTATATATGAGCGGTCAATTGATCGGCATCGTGGGAATTGATTTCGATTACGAATTATACCGGCACAAGAACCAGAAAGAGGTCATGGGCAGTTTGATGGAGAACATCAAACGACTGTCTGAATTAGCGAAGCAGGAATAAGGAAGAGGCGCCCCGTGAACCGGCCGGGTTCCGGGGCGCTTCAAGACAACTCTATTTGGTGTAATTATCAAAGTAACCCTGGATCAATACGATCGGGGTGCCTTTGTCCCCGCTGCCCGAGGTTAGATCGCTGAGGGAGCCGATGAGGTCGGTCAAACGGCGGGGAGTTGTCCCCTGGGATTCCATGCAGCCGACCAGATCATCATTTTTATTGCGAA
>Ga0116191_1002244_pt1 | contig 14804 bp, 17 predicted proteins | sample AD_UKC111_MetaG_FD_89897 | JGI IMG/M metagenome (GOLD analysis project Ga0116191, IMG submission 89897) | Active sludge microbial communities of municipal wastewater-treating anaerobic digesters from Hong Kong - AD_UKC111_MetaG | ecosystem: Engineered > Bioreactor > Anaerobic > Digestate...
ATCATGCCGTCTTCAACATGAAATACTTGGTTCCTGAGCTGTTTACCCATACCCTGGTTTACCACCATCTCGCGTGCCAGCTCTGCAGCCTTTTGCAAGTCGCTACCAGCACCAGTTGTTACCCGGTCAGGGCCAAGCACTACTTCTTCGGCAATACGTCCGCCAACGGCTCGCGCCAAAACATCTTTGTATTCAATAATAGAGGTGTATGCTCTGTCTTCGGGTGGTAAGAACCACGTTACACCACCAGTACCACCGCGTGGGATAATTGTCACCTTGTGAACAGGGTCGCTGTCTGGCAGCACATGGCCGACAAGCGCATGGCCTGCCTCGTGATATGCAGTCGTTTGCTTATCAGCTTCTGTCATGATTTTATTCTTGCGTTCAGGACCAATTGCGACCCTCTCGAACGCATGTGTAATATCGCTATCGGTAATCTGCGTACGATTCGCGCGGGCAGCGATAATCGCCGCTTCGTTAGCAATATTGGCAAGATCTGCACCACTAGAGCCGGCAGTTTTGGCTGCTACCGCATCTAAATCAACGTTTTTGGCGAGTGGTTTTTTGGCAAAATGCACCTTAAGAATAGCTAATCGATCTTTGCGATCAGGCAAACCAATACCAACGCGTCGGTCGAAACGGCCAGGTCGTAATAGTGCCGGATCAAGCACATCCATACGGTTTGTTGCAGCTAGAACAATCACATTCTGACCTTGCTCAAAGCCATCCATCTCAACCAATATTTGGTTAAGTGTCTGTTCGCGCTCGTCGTGGCCACCACCCATACCGCTACCACGTCGGCGGCCCACTGCATCGATTTCATCGATAAAGATAATACACGGTGCGTTCTTTTTGGCCTTGCTAAACAAATCACGCACGCGACTTGCGCCAACGCCGACAAACATTTCTACGAACTCAGAACCGCTAATACTAAAGAATGGTACGTTTGCCTCACCCGCAACCGCACGCGCGAGCATCGTTTTACCGGTGCCCGGAGGACCAACGAGTAGCACGCCTTTTGGAATTCGCGCCCCAACACCAATGAACTTTTTCGGATATTTCAAAAATTCAACGACTTCTTCTAGATCCTGCTTGGCCTCTTCGTTACCAGCAATATCGGCGAACTTAACTGCTTCTTTTTCGCTCCCGTATAAGCGCGCACTGCTTTTACCAAAGCCCATTGCCTGATTACCCTGGCCCTGCGCAGAACGCAGCATAAATACGAGCACCAGCGTAATGATAATAACTGGCAGCAAATTAATTGCGATTGCAGTCCAGGTAGCGCCTGCGCTAGAGCCGGCCTTAAAGTTAACCGTTACATCACGATTTGTTAAACCACCAGGACCATAAATACTCGCGCCAGATTCTTTACGAGTTTGTTCGGTTGCCTTTTCGTTACCCTTAACAGTGACCGTAACTTTATCACCATCAACCACAAGTTGGCTGATTTCACCGTTGTTCGCGCGATTCATGACATCGTTATATGATTTATCGGCTAATTTGGTTGGCTGGTTATAGCTTAAAAAGAATATGGCGGCAAAGACGGCAATAATAACTATAAAGCCAATGTTCTTAATCCACTTGCGTTGATTTGACTGTTTTTTCCCTGTCGGTAACTTTTTCTCCATGAGACGTAATTATACCCGTTTTATGATGTCTTGACTACCTTAGAATTAAAGCGAGCTGAACGCTTTGTAAGCATTATATGAACACCGGATACTTGAATTACTTTACCGGCAGGAAGCGTCTTTATTTGTACAGTTACTCTTTCGATTGTTTTTCTGTCGATATCTTTTACCCCTGCTCGCAATAGAAGTACCCGAATTACCTCTTTAGATACCGCATGTGGCAACATGGTAAACCAAGCTCGGCTGAGTACGAGGTTATCTTTATGCAAACCGCGGCGTAATATAGTTTGAATCTCGGCATCTAATTTTTGATTAGTAACTTTTATCGTATCAAGCACCTGTAGCCATTCACTGCGTTGCTGGAGCGTCATTTCGGCCACGACTTTATGACGAATTTTATTACGTAAATATTTCGTGTCGTTATTCGTGCTATCTTCGCGCCACTTTAAATCGCGCTCGTTTGCGTAGCTAATAAGTTCTGCCTTTGGGATCTGTAGAAGTGGCCTAATGATTTCGTTTGTGCTGCTTAGCGAGGATAAGCCGCTACGGCCAGTACCGCGAATAATATTAATCATGCTTGTTTCGATCACATCGTCTTGGTGATGTGCGGTGATAAGCGCGGTGGCTGCATATTTTTTTGCAACCTTTCTTAAGAACGCATAGCGATGCTGTCGTGCGATTGCCTCACTAACATCGGGCCCAAGCTCGGCTCGTTCTGATTCAAACGACAAGTTATATTTTTTTGCAAGTTTGGCAACAAATTGTGCATCATCTGCCGATTCTTGCCGTATCCCATGATCAAAATGTGCAACAACCAGTTGCACATCGGCAATATGCGCGAGCATATCAAGTAGAACGACAGAATCTACGCCGCCTGACACCGCAACTATATATGTACCAGCTGGTAAGGAGATATATTCACTCATTCAAAATAATAATACCAGTTAGCAAAACAAAAACCCCACATTCGTGGGGCCCTTGTTTTGGTAGCGGCGACGGGGATCGAACCTGTGACCTTAGGCTTATGAGTCCTACGCTCTAACCAACTGAGCTACGCCGCCATATAAGCTCGCTTACTATAGCATATCTGTATCTGTTAAACCAGCCCTAAATAACAAAAACACTCATCAATTTGATGAGTGTTTTAAGAGCGATTACGCCTACGCCCGTTAGACCAAAAGAGCATCAATGCTCAGAATGGCTTGATCGCTTGTAGGAGTAAGCTCATAGCTAATACCAAGATCGCTCATGGTAATACTCCTGTTGTTTTGTTTTTGATTTTTGCTTTTTTACGGCAATGGTGTCATTGTATACATATTTCGCCAATTTGTCAATAGTCTTATGCTTATTTTTTGTTGTATAAAATACGTGTTAATATCAGGGGCGAAACTCTCGATCCAACGATATCAGCCGACAAGATAATATCATCGCGCCCGCCCTGCCCAACAACCATCGAAATTGTAGCCATTGCCATGGCGCGTATGCGCGTCGTGCCGTCACTGAGCCATAGAACCTTACGCGCATGATGCGTAAGCATACGTGCGATATCTAATGAGTTAACTTCATCTAGATGGGTAATAAATTGGGCGTCAAAAATATCTGTATTTTTAGTGGCAGCATTGTACACCTGGGCAGATAATTCTTTGCTAAGTCGATCGGCTTGGCTAGGGCTGACTACAAATTTACAGTCAATATTCCGCGTCAGCTGCACCTTACGAATAAGTTCAACTATGGTAGCATCGCTACACGGAGCAGCAATAATAACCGTATTTATACGCCGAAAATCAGCTAAAGCCCTTTGGTTGAGCACGACAATGCCAAACCGACGTAAACGGCGAGCAATAACACTGCCCTTAATAGTTGGCTTAATGCGTGATTTTTTTGATGCGGGTGATTTTGCGAGTTGCGTATCTGCACCTCTGGCAACCACGATTCCCATGCCAATGCCAGACTCAACGTAGCTGCCGGCAAATAACATACATTTTTGGGCGATTGGCTTTGCTAATTCAGTTAGCCCAAACGTGTTTTTTGCCGCTGGTAATACCTCACCGGTAAGTTGATTTTGATTAACGGTAAGCCCACTGACTTTAAGAAGCCTTATATCTGCCGGCACTCTGTTACCAGCCCGCACCACAACAATGTCACCCAAAGCAACTTGATTAAATGCGATCTGTTGTTGCTTTGCCTCGCGAAGTACCGTAACCGTCAACAGCTTTTGCAGTGCTTCTGGCAGCTTGATGTCCCTGTTTACTCCAAAGCGAGCGAGCCGAGTAAGCGTATCCTTTTTTGACAATCCCCGCTCTTTATCAACATCAAAAAAGGCACAGACCTCACTCTCGGTTTGTGTGTACCATGGCTTTTGGCTAGTAAGACTTGTGTGTTTCCCCATATATTTATTGCGGTAGTGCTTATATCAATGATATAGTTTTTAACAAAAGAGGGCAAAACGAAAATGGGCACCGTGCAGATTGCGCAAGCAAATGAAGCCGTTATACTGCTAAGCGTACGCGCAGTGATGGGTAGTGTGATTGTGCTATTGCTACTAATTGTCGTAACAAATGCACTACGCAAGAATCCCCACACTAAACGCATTGCTTTCTTTTTTGTAGTGCTTTTAATACTAATTACGAGCACGCTTTTATGGACGACAGCCTATATGCACATCCATAACGTCAACGATGATACGTACGTCACCACCGGAGCGGCATTGTGAGTGAATCATCCCTGCTACTACTTGTTATCGTGTCGGGTATGCTATTTTCGTTTAACCCCACCACTATCGCTATTTGTGTCGCCCTGCTTATGGGGTCTACCGGCAAGGGGCATACACGGGCAGAGCGCCATGTTATTGCCCTATCGTACTTGATTACGCTTTTCATTATTATTGCCATAGCCGGATTTTTGTTGGTTTCGTTATTAGTTGCACTACCCGCAACGGTGCAATTGAACGTCTCACTACTACTAAGCATCGTTGGCATTGTATGGGGGATCGTTTCGATTAAAGATTACTATTGGTATGGTTCCCACAGGGATATTTCGAGCAGATTAGCACGTACATTACATACCTACACGGTTAAAAAAAATGACCCCACAAGTGCCACCATACTTGGGTTTATTACTGCATATGCAACAGTTCCAAGTATTGGCATACCATTGCTACTTGTTTCTGCACTGGTTGCGCTCTCGCACCCATACAAAATTACGTTTATGGCTTGTTTTGCGGGCATGATACTCTTGCCACTGATTATCATCTTTATTGCCTACCTGCGTGGGCTTACCCTAAGCTCAGTCATAAAATGGAAGGAAGACAGCAAAGGTACGTTTCGACTTGTACTTGGGCTATCTGGTATCTTTTTGAGCTGGCTCATACTTTTATCACTGAATGGGACAATCGCACTATGATGAAGCATGTTGTTAAACGAAACCGTACTATAGAGGCTTTTGATATACGTAAGCTATACGCCAGCATGTATGCAGCATGCCTGAGTGCCCACGAATCAACAGCAACCGCGGAACTTGTGGCCGAAGAGATTTCTACTGATATAACACGCTGGATTGCAAACAAAAGCGAGGTCACGGCCAATGATATCCGCAAACAAGCTGGTTTATATTTAACTGAAATTAATCCACATGCTGGCTACTTGTACCTGCATCATCGTATAATGTGGTAAAGATAACGCTTATGTATACTACTCGACATAAAAAACCAATTAATTACGACTTCGACCTCATTGTGGTGGGTAGTGGTTCGGGCGGCGGTGTGGCGGCTCATTTAGCCGCAGCAGATGGTAAGCGTGTTGGTATTATCGAGGCAGACGTGCTTGGTGGTGACTGCCCTAATACAAGCTGCGTGCCAACAAAAGCGCTACTTGCTTCGGCGGCAACCCTAGAAACCGTACATACAGCCAGCGGGTTTGGCGTACGACCCGGTACGACTACTTACAACTATCGCTCGGTCCAGGCATGGAAGAATGCTGCCGTACAAGCTACTGGGGCTGGTAATGAATCAAACGCATTTCGTTCCGAGCACATCACTATTATTAAAGGTCACGCGCACTTTATTAATCCGTGGATAGTTAGCGTTGGGCTTAGGCGCTATTCGGCGCGAGCTTTTTTAATCGCAAGCGGTAGTTCGGCTCGAATTCCAAGTATTAAAGGCTTACAAGAGACCGGCTATATTACCTATAAAGAAGCATCCCGCCTGGTGAGCATACCTAAAAGCATCTGTATCATCGGGGGCGGTGCGGTAGCTTACGAATATGCACAAATACTGAGTGCCTTTGGCAGCAGGGTTCATGTTATTGAATCTGGCCTGCACATGTTCCCACATGAAGATCCAGAAGTTGGTGACTCAGCTGCAGCTGCACTTGAAGACAGAGGTGTTAAAGTCCATACCGTCGCCCGGGTAACAGCAGTAAGCGGCAAAGAAAAACGTAAGGTGGTGACCTTTGAGCAACATGGGCAGCAGCATCGTATTGCCATAGAAGAAATCATGATCGCATCCGGTAAGACCCCCAATGTTGATATGGGGCTCGAAAATGCAGGCGTGTACTTTACCGACGAAGGCATTCGCGTCAACCGATATATGCAAACCAATAAAAAGCATATATACGCAGCTGGTGATGTTACGGGCAAACACTGCACGACTCATGCCGCTATGCAGCAAGCAAAGGTAGCCACGCATAATCTGTATCATCGTAAAAAAGTAGTGATGGATTACACGGCTATACCAAAAGTATTTTTTGGACAACCAGAAATTGCTGTTGTTGGCGCATCAGAACACGAATTAAAACTGACTGGCGTTCCCTACCAAACCGCAATTGCCCCCATTGGCATCTTGGGTAAAGCAATAACGAGCAACTATTCTGCAGGGTTCGTAAAGCTAACTGCGACTCACACTGGTATTTTGCTTGGGGCAAGTATTGTCGCCCCTTACGCAAGTGAAATGGTGAGCGAACTGTCATTTGCAATTAAATATCGCCGCTATGCCTGTGATGTAGCCAATACTATTCATCCGTTTCCTAGCTGGAGCGAAGCAATCGGAATCGCTGCCAGTAAGATACAATGTATATAAAATCAGCTGTACAGATAGAGCTTTGTGTGCTTAACTGGGCGTAGCAAGGTTTTGTCTCCTCTTAAGTTCGAAAAAACGCAAGGAACAGACAGGGTCGTACTTGCGGTTATTTTAAGAATATAAGGTTATAAATCGTACATGGCATATAAATTATTTGTTGGTAGCCTAGCATGGGCAACCGACGACGCTTCACTAGAAGCTGCTTTTAGCGAATTTGGCAAGGTTGTTAGCGCAACTGTTGTAAAAGATCGCGATAGCGGCCGTAGCAAAGGCTTTGGATTCGTTGAATTTGAAAACGATGAAGAAGGTAAAGCTGCTGAAGCTGCAATGAACGGTAAAGAGCTCGATGGTCGTGAAATCGTTGTAAACGAAGCACGTCCTCGCGAAGACAAACCACGTCGTGACTACGGCGGTGGTGGTCGTAGCGATGATCGCGGCTCATTCCGTAAAAAGAGCTGGTAGTCTTACCTGCACTTTAACTAAAAAAGACCCTTTTAGGGTCTTTTTTAGTTGGTGGGGGTGCCTGGACTTGAACCAGGGACCAATCGGTTATGAGCCGACTGCTCTAACCACTGAGCTACACCCCCGTGATTAGCTTTTTGATTATACCTTATAACTAGGTAGTTTTTACAGATGTTATATAATATATCTACGGCATGTTCCAAAAAATTAAAAATAGTACTACCTTAAAATCAATTTTTGATACCAGAAACTTGGGCTTATATGCGGTTTTTATCATCGCGCTCTCTGTTACCTGGAGTAGTATAAAGATTATTCAAAAGAATTATGAGCTCGAAAAACAAATCAGTCAGCTCGAGCAAGAAGTTACTATTCAAGATCAGACTAATAAAAATCAGAACCTTAAAAACGAGTATTTCAAGACTGATGCGTACTTAGATTTAGCAGCTCGCAAGTATTTTGGGAAATCATTACCTGGGGAAAAACTCATACAAGTTTCGTCTGACGTTAGCCAAAAATATACACATCCCGAGGCAGAGCCACCGGCAGAGATAGTGGCTGTCCGTACAGCACCAAAGTTCATTCAAAATTGGCAAGATTGGATAAACTTCTTTCTTCATAAACAAAGTAACAGCTAGTTACCTTGACTAACAGATAAGAAAAGTGTAGAATTAGCACTGGTTTATTGCGGGGTAGAGCAGTGGCAGCTCGTGTGGCTCATAACCACAAGGTCGCAGGTTCAAGTCCTGCCCCCGCGACCACGATTATTTTGACTCCCTTTTGGGAGTTATTTTTTATTTATTGCTATTATGGGTTTATGCAAATTCAAATCAATGAGCTCAAAACTAAAATTATTAGCCTCCTCGAAAAAAGTTTCCCGCATGACGAAGCGGAAATGATTACAGATTACCTGCTGTGGGCTGAAATGACTGGAAATAAAACTCAAGGCCTTCTTAAAATGACGGGGACTGAACCACTCCAGAATATTAAGCCGACATCAGAAATAAAGACGCTAAGGGATAAGAAACTATCACGGCTCATCGATGCAGGCGCCAACCCTGCCCCCTATGTTAGCCAAATTGCTACCGACGCAGTAATTCAAAAGGCAAAAGAGCATGGCTTTGGAATTGTTGGGGTAAACAATATTCATTCTAGCAATGGAGCACAGGGTTATTACGCTGAAAGAATCGCTGACGAAAACCTCATAGGCATCGTGCTGGCCCGTTCTTCAGCAGCTGCTGCAGCGTTTGGAGGAAAAGAACCAATATTCGGTACAAACCCTATAGCTTTTTCGTTCCCCACCAATAACGAACCGTTGGTATTCGATATGGCGACCACGGCAATGACATGGTATGGACTAGTTCTAGCTAAAGCTAAAGGCGAGCAGATACCTACGAATATGGCTATAGATAAAAATGGAAATCCAACAACGGACCCAGTTGAAGCCATGAACGGCGCACTATTATCTTTTGATAGAAGCTATAAAGGCTCAGGGCTCGCCATGGTCGTAGAAACACTCGGTGGGCCACTTGTCGGAGCATCGTACGGACAAATAGAAGGCGACTGGGGTAGTCTTTTTATTGCGATAGACCCTGACCTTCTTATAGATATCGATATATTTAAATCAAACACATCAGACCTGATACATAAAATTAAGACAGCTCAACCCTTACATCACGATGGTGTTATTAGAATTCCTGGAGAAAGTTCATCACAAAGTCTCGAGACCTGCAAAGCAACTGGGGTAGTAGATGTTGAAGAGTCAATTCTCAAAGAACTTGGGATTATATAGTTGAGATTAACTCATTACTTTTACCTAGTTCAGCTTAGATTTTGTTCCAAAATACACCCACTTAGGCGAGCCAAAGAACGTATGTTTAAAAGATCCTTTTTTACAGGGTTCTTTTTGTTTTGCTATAGTTGGTAAATGAAGTTAGTTATCGTATCGGGCCCAGAAGCAACTTGTAAAACTACAATAGGGAAATATATCGCAGGTGAGCTAGGGTTTGAATATCTAAGTAAAGATTCAATCAAAGAAGCGATGTATAACACAGACGACCACAATACTTGGGACTTCAATTGGTATGAATCAAGGGCTAAAAACAAGTTCTTTGAAGAATTAAAAGCGCTAGTGTCAGACAACAAAGATATTGTTATAGAATCAAATTTCATGGGCAGCGACAAAGATAAGCTTAGGGTAATTACTAATTCGCAAACTGAGATATTTGAAATACACTGTAATTCAAATGGCTTAAAATCGTTTCAAAGATTCATAAGGCGTAATGAGAACAAAGAGCGTCATCCTGGGCACCATGACAGGCGCTGGTATTTAAAAGTCTTCTATGAATCAATTATGCATAATATGGGAATCAATATTAAAGCACATAGAACAACTGGTTTAACAAGCAAAATTCTGCAAGTAAACACTTCAAACTTCGGTGATATCAACTACAAATCAATAATTAATTTCATTTCCTAAATTAATGATTAAACATAAAGCCTTACACCGACAGTGCTACAAAACTTATGTAAAAAATCAAGCAAGACCTTAATAGTTTATAGTGCTATTTTCTTATAAATATCTGAAAATTGTTTATTATAGTTACTATATGCCAAAACTAATAGTACTTAATGGTCCAGCCGGGGTTGGAAAAACAACCGTTGCACAATTGCTGCATGAAGAGTTAAATCCTTCATTTCTTTTATCGTGTGATGCTATTCGCAGATTTATAAACGATTATCATGATATGCCACGTGAGGGTAGAACATTACGCAATAAGGTGGTTCTCTCCATGCTAGATACCTTAATTGCAGAAGGAATGGATGTAATACTTGAGCAATTGCATACCACGGATAGTATGCTCGAAGCCTATATTGAAATCGCAAAAAAGCATCACGCAAAACACTATGAGTTCATGCTTTGGGTTTCTGATGAGGAACGTTTACTAACGAGATTCCATGAAAGAGATTTCGGGCCAACACGTCATGCAGGTTCCTCTCTAAACGATGAGAGAGTTAAGCGCTATTGGCATTCAATGAATACATTAAGGCTAAATAGGAATCAAACAAGTACTATTGTGACTGACGAGCAGACGCCGCAAGCAACAGTATTAGCAATACTTCAAGAAATATAGTTTTGCTATTTTTTGTTACGAAGTTTATACACTAGCGGGACCATGAAAAAAGACCGACATACTGTCGGTCTTTTTTCTTAAGTGCTACGTTTTACTTATCCGCGCAAAACTTTTGTGGCATCTGCCCACTTTACAAGCTCAGTAAACTGTTCTGTTGGGCTACCGTTAGGGTTGGTTACTTCCCCTGCTTCAGACACATTTACCCATGGTTCGTTAACCCAGACACGGGGTCGTAAGGCTACCATCTCTAGCTCTGAAGCGACAGACACAAGGTGTTCAATAGCACGCGCTGCGCCAACTGTGCCATAACCTACAAAGGCAACCGGCTTGTACTTCCACTCGTTTTTTAAGTAATCGATTGCATTTAATAGCGCTGGGGCTGGAGCGTGGTTATATTCTGGAGTAATCCATATGTAACCATCAGCCTTACCTATAATTTCTGCCCACTTTTTGGTGTGATCGTTCTGATATTGACCCATACTCGCAGGATACGCCTCATCCAAAAGTGGAAGATTAACATCCGCAAGGTCAACAAGCTCTACGGTAGAACCAGCTGGAACCTCAAGATTATTTAGATACCAATCTGCAATCTTACGACCGACACGGCCCGGGCGAGTGCTGCCAACTATAACTTGAATATGTGCCATTTTTTCTCCTATTGTATTATTACTTACTATACATAGTATAGTCACTAACTATATTTTGTAAAGTTATTTATTTGTTGTAAAATAGTAGCAAATATGACGAAACTTGCTACAGCAGAACAAAAAACAGATTGCATAGCCCGAGCGCTGGCAATTTTTGGTGATAAATGGACATTGCTATTGGTGCGCGAACTCACCCGCTGCCCACAGACCTTTAGTGATTTAGAGACTTCCCTTGAAGGCATTAGCCCACGAACACTCAGCCAGCGACTTAATAAGTTGATAGAAGATGGTATTGTAGCTAAAAGCATGTACTGCCAACATCCGCCCCGCTACAATTACTCGCTCACCGAAAAAGGTGCTGATTTACAGCTCATTCTAAAAAATATATCCGTATGGAGTAATAAGTACGAACCTAGCCGTTAATTCGATGCTTTAAGACAGTGACCATCTCGTCGGCTGATTTGCTACGCATAAGGCTATCGCGAAAACTACTAGCATTTTCTATACCCCGTACATAGACCTTTGCCATGCGCTTTAAGCTTTCCCAGTTTCGCTCGCGATTTGGGTACGTATGCAAAAATAGATTTATATGATCAATGTACATTTGTAGTCTTTCTGCTTCGGGCGCATCGCGCCATGTTGAATTTTTTGTGAAAATGTACGGGTCTGTAAAAATGGCTCGGCCTATCATAACACCGTCAACCCCAGTTTCGGCTGCAAGTTGCTCGCCGTGTTCACGGCTCATAACATCACCATTGCCAACTATAAGCGTATGGGGCGCAATACGATCTCTTATTTCACGTATTTTTTTAATATCTTCCCAGTGAGCTGGTACTTTGCTCATTTCTTTTGTGGTACGGCCATGGACAGTCAGCATATCGATACCTTGCTGCAGAATAAGCTCTGGCCAGCTAAAATCAACCTCATTAAAGCCGGTACGTAATTTAACGCTCACTGGCACCTTGCCATTAACGCCACGCTTAACAGCGGCAATGATTTCGACTGCTAAATCACGATTGTTAATAAGTGCTGAGCAACAACCGCTACGCACAACAGATTTATCTGGGCAGCCCATATTAATATCGACACCAGCAAAGCCCATTGCAACGAGCTCTGCGGCCACGCTTTCGTAGTGCGCTGGTGTTTTGCCCCATATTTGCGCAATCAGTGGCTGTTCTATCGGTGTGTAGTCAAACTTGTGAATAAGCCGCTTGCGGCCACGACTTTGTAGGCCATCGACATTTACAAACTCAGTAAAAAATAAATCTGGCGGCGCACAGTTTGCAACTACCTGGCGTAACACCGTATCGGTGACGTCATCCATTGGTGCAAGCACAAAAAAAGGTTTCGGCAATTTATAAGGCATCTGCTGAGGTGACTATTTCGTTTGATTTTTCAAATCTATCTCTAAAAAGCATGACTTTATGGTGTTCATAGCGACGCATGCTTTTCACTAAGAGCTTAAAGTGCTCTACTCGATCCATTTTTCGATCATTATCAATAAATAATACCGCCTCTATTGTCCTAAAAGCCATCATGCGTTGCTCTGCCGTCCATTCACGCTGCGTACCGAGTGCGTCAAGCATATTTCCAAGTATGTTAGTTCTAAATATCTCGAATTGTTCACGAAAATTATTTTCTGTACCAAAATGTGAAAATCGAGGGTTATCCGCATTTGTTATAAGCTTATCAAGCAAGTTATTCCAGGGCACAAGAGTCTCATCAATATAGGTTCCAACTGCGGCCGCCTTACCCAAATGTGCATGCAGCACACCCCTATTGGCAGCCCGTACGTGGCTTTCGCCATATGGTCGACTGGCTAATACTCCGTTTCGCACAGAACGAGAAAATGACTCAACACTACGTGGAATTAACTTATATTCTAAGGGAGTTAGCGCTACATTGATGGGTTGGCGCGATCCTTGTGGGGTGTAGGATACCGCGCACATGCTATCATTTGGCACATATATTAAATCGTGAAGCAAGGCACGTGGATTTGCTGCGCGGCGCATATCATCCGTTATATCACCGTACTCACTTGGGTCTTTACCCCAAAATCGTGCATCAAGCGCACGAAAAAGTGATACCCGCCCGCGATTAATATCGACATCACGGCTTATGGGCATATCATCAAGAGGTAATTGATTTGGGGACGCTGGCTTCATCACTTACTATTCTATCGAATATATGTTTGATCTTCGTAATAGCTGGGATAAGGACCGATTTTCCTGTGTTCATCAGCATCAGGTGCAGTTGAAGCTCTGGGTGAAAAAGGTGGTAATGACTTAAGTGAGGTTGCGCCAAGAAGCCTTGCTTGCCTACCACTGTTATAATCGCTCAAGACTTCTTCTTCAGTTCCGGGGATTCCAAGCTCGTCATCAGCGTAGGGCAAGCCTCGTAAGGCTGCATCCTTTACATCAGAGGGTAGATCTTCGAATCTTGATATCATATGTATTATTATATCACACTTATGCTTAATTGTCTAGGCAATGTTACTCCCACCTAAAGACGCGGAATGCGATGAAATAGATCACCACTGCCCAAATGGCCAATAACCCAACTTGCGGCAAAATATCAATAAAGCCCTTACCTTCGGTTACGATTAACCGAATACCATCAATAACTGGGGTTAATGGCAAGTATTCAGACACTTTCTGCAGCCATTCTGGCATTAAAAAGCGCGGGAAGAACGTGCCTGCTAAAAATATCATCGGGAACGTAATGAGGTTGCTTAGTGGGGCCGCTTGACGCTCGTTTTTTGCCCAGCCACCAATTGCAAGGCCAATACCATAAATCACAAAGATGCTGAGTAAGGTAAACAAGACAAAGGTGATGTAGCTACCTTTCATATGCAAATCGAATACGATAACTGATGTTACGAACATAATGGCAATCGATAAAATACCAATCACGCTCTGCGACATCACATTAGCGACAAAATACTGCCACACCCGCAGTGGCGTAGTGTGTAAGCGCCGTAAAATCCCTTGTTTCTTAAGCTCTGGGAATACATTAACTGGACCAAATACGCCGAGCCCAATAATCGCAAAACCGACTAGGCCCGCAAAGGTGTAGTCGAACCGCGATAGGCTCTCTTGCTGCGTGGACTGAGCAGTAACAGTAAACGGCACGTCGGTACTGACGTACTTTGCGTTCATTTGATTAAATTGCTCTTGTAAAATCGAAGTTAAGGCCTGCGCGCTTTGTTCGTTATTTGGGCTGTAATATACCGTTAATTGGCCCGAAGGATATTGGTCATTTTTTATTTCGCCAAAGTCAGCCGGTAGCACAATCGCAGCGTCCAGCTCACTCCGCTTCATTTTCTCTTTTGCTTCATCAAGCGTAGTCACCGAATTAGTAACCTTTAGTATCTTGCCAGCCTCTGCCTGGGCAACAAACTCCTGGGCAACAGTAGTTTGCGATTGGTTAATAATGGCCACATTAAACGAAACTGCGCCACTGCCCCTATTGATAGCACCAAATATAAACAAGAAGATAAGCGGAAAAATAACCGTAAAAAAGATTGCTAATCGATCGCGAAAAAAACGTTTAGCGTTTAAGCGAGCGAATGTCCAAACAGTGTAAAGTGACTTCTGCATGATTAATCCCTTAGATGCTTTCCAGTTAGATCAATAAAGACATCTTCGAGACTAGCCTGCTCGACATGGTGTTTCTTTTTAAATCCTCGGGCCAAAAGCTGTTTAATTAAGTTCTTTGGGGTATCAAGCGCAATGATATTGCCTTCGTCCATAATGGCAACGCGGTCGCATAGTACCTCTGCCTCTTCAAGGTAATGCGTCGTTAAAATAACGGTAATACCTTTTGCTTGGATGGATTTAACCAAATCCCACAAATTGCGGCG
>Ga0116191_1002245_pt1 | contig 14803 bp, 13 predicted proteins | sample AD_UKC111_MetaG_FD_89897 | JGI IMG/M metagenome (GOLD analysis project Ga0116191, IMG submission 89897) | Active sludge microbial communities of municipal wastewater-treating anaerobic digesters from Hong Kong - AD_UKC111_MetaG | ecosystem: Engineered > Bioreactor > Anaerobic > Digestate...
CCAGCATGGACACAACCGCCGCTCCGTCGGCCACATGGCAGGGGGCACTTTTACATACTTCAATCACATATTTACCCCTTGGTTCTGTGGAAAACATCGCATAAAAGGTCAATACATCATAAACCTTGGTCAGGGGCAGGCCTAATTCATCCGCCACCAGCCTGGCCCACTCGCGGTCAACATAGTTCCGCCCCGAGGCCTTCTGAATCTCCAGCAAAATAGCCAGGAGCTGTTCTTTTTCCTTCTTCCTGTTTTTAATGATTTTTAACACCTGTTCCTTTTTGAGGTCACCGCTCATAAATCCTTTTCACCTTTCTTTCCTCATTTCTTAACTATTAATTATATTTATTTATCTTATCATTCCTACTAGTAAAAATAAACCTGTCAAGCGCGCTCCGCCACCGTCTATATTATATTTGTTAGATATTCTCTAAGGTATTATATAACTGCTATCCTGTCAAGAGAGGAAAGGGCAATTATTTTCGCTAACAAGCTGGTGATCTTTTCCGCCGAAGGCCTATTTTCTCAATATTCAGGTCAAATCTTTAATTTACTTTTAAATTTCCAATCTACCAGTAGCTATGCTATAATTAAAAGAAAAAGTTACCATTAAAGGAGGTAGTTACGTGTCTAAAAAGAAATTTTGTTCACTTTTCTTACTTCTCACCCTCACTATTTCAATGCTCGGCTTAACTACAGGATGCAGCCAGGAAGAGCAGGAATTCATGCAGCTCTTAAGTGCCATTAATGATTTGAAAATAGCCGAAGAAACTGGTCAAATCACAATCAAGTATAATTCTGTCCCTGAAGATTCTCTCGTCTCAGAAGCAGACACTGTTGTCTTTGCTTTGCTGGAAAAAGGACTTACCCTCAATTACACCAGCAAACAGGATGTGGAAAAGAATATGCTGGATTGCCGCCTTGATTATGTTGATCCGCAAACAGGCGCCAATCAGGAAGTAATGAACATCCTTGCGCAAAACAACGTGATGTATATAAAACTGGACGGACTGATTAAGCTAATTAGCGAAGTATCCCCGGAAATAATCACGGAATACCGGGAAATTATGGGTGACAATCAGTATATAAGGCTAAGCAAAGAGGAATATGTGAAAACCTTGGGACTAGCCACCGTCGGCACTTCGCAGAGTGATGCGATTGCCTTAAGTATGTTGCAGAACAATAATTTTGTCGATACCAGAGCCAACCGGATTATGCAGAATTTCCTGCTGGGAATGGCCGATATCTATAAGGATTACCGGCCCAACCTTGTTACCAAAAAGGGAAGCAGTTACACCTTAGCAATAAACGGGGCACAAATGGTGGAACTGATGCCGGGCTTTCTGGGATACTCTCTTGAGCGGCTGGATGCGCTGGAAGCATACATCGTCTCCTTCCTCGACAACCTGACCAATGAAGAGCTGGGCGTGCTGGGACTCAGCGCCGAACAAAAAGACCAATATAAAGCAGCGATCGCCACATTCGGGGCCATTCTCAGATTAAACACGGAAAACTCCCGCGAGCAGATTAATCAACTGCAAACAGAACTCCTCAATAACCAGGAAGACCGGAATCTTTTTGAAGGCGTCACCTTTGAATATGTTCTGAATGAAAAAAGCAACAACACATACGATATTAACTTCACCATGATGATGAACCTGGATTCATTAGGCGAAGCGTTTGGCTTCACAATAGGAAGTGAAAGCACCATCCGTCCCATCCCCGCCTTCAACATCACGATCCCCACGGCTAATGTGATCAGTTTTACAGAATTGGAACAACGGCTTACCAAAACAATGGAGATTGCCGTTGACCAAAAAACCGGCATCTATCGGGACCGCAACGGGGAAAAACAGGAACAAATCGAGGCGCTGATTATCGATAATTATACATATCTGCCCCTCAGACAGATTGCCACCGCCTTTAACGAAATGGTAGAATGGGACGCCACCCAGAGCCGGGCCTATGTGAACAGGTCAGGCCTGAGAATCGATATGACCGGCACGATCATTAATAACCGCACCTATATCAAAATCCGGGATTTCGAGAAGCTGGGCTACCAAATCAGCTGGAATGCGGCTACCAGAACAGTGAAGATTAGCAAAATATTTTAGGAGCCTGAGCTACTCCTAAGTAAGCTATCAATAAGCTATAGAAAAAGAATAATAAAAGCGGACTCATTGAGTCCGCTTTTTCCTTGTGTTTGAAACATTATTTACGAAGTATTACTTACCAAACAACAATAAGAACAATGATCCGGCAGTCAATTAATCAATTAACCGGCGATAAAATTCTTGATCCTTTCATTAGCGATGTTGTCAAAGAACTCTTGCTTACTGCCTTCCGCCAGGATTTCCCCATCCTCCATAAAAATCACCCGGTGGGCCACCCTCTTGGCAAAGACCATGTCATGGGTAATTAACAATACCCCCATCCCGCCTGCGGCAAGATTTTCAATAGTCTGGGCAATCCCTTCCCTCAACTCCGGGTCCAGGGCGGAAGTGGGTTCATCGAGACACATGACCAGAGGATTTAAGGCACAGGCACGGGCAATGGCCACCCTTTGTTTCTGTCCGCCGGATAATTCAAAGGGATAGGCCGCTCCTTTATCCGGCAGTTCCAGCATGGCCAGGAGCCGTTCCGCTTTTTCCAGGGCTTCCTCACGCGGGACACCGAAAACATTAATAGGGGCCTCAATGATATTTTCCAGGACAGACATGTGGGGAAAAAGATTAAAGTTTTGAAAAACCATCCCTAACCTTTTTCTGATCTGCAAAACCTCCGGTCCTTTGGCGTAGATGGTTTTCAACTCACGCTCATTCGCGGCCGGATTATCTTTGCATAGATACATCCCATCAACCATAATCGTGCCCCGGTCACATTTCACCAGATTATTAATACATCTGAGCAGGGTTGTTTTCCCTGAACCGGAACGGCCGATGACCGTCAAAATCTCTCCTGGTTGTAAAGAAAAACTGACCCCTTTTAAAACCGGTTTCCCATTAAAGCTTTTATAAAGCCCTTCTACCTTGAGCACCATGCCTTCCTCCCCCTGTTGCCAATGTTTCTTTCCGGTAACTGGTCTGCTTATGCCTCGCTAAATCCTATTGATAATAAGCAAATCGTTTTTCGATCTTCTGGAATATTTTTGTGAGGATTGCCGTTAAGGCCAGGTAAAATGCAGCCACAACCACCAGCGGAATCAACGAGGAATCACGGTTGGAGGCTATGCGGCCCTCGCGCAGCAGCTCGCCTAAGCCGACAATGTAGACCAAAGCCGTATCCTTTACCAGGGTAATTACTTCATTACCTACGGATGGCAGGACAATCTTCACCATCTGCGGCAGAATAATGCGGGTAAAAGTCTGGACCTGGGAAAAACCCAGGACTTTGGCCGCATCATATTGCCCTTTATCGATGGACTCAATCCCGCCGCGAAAGATCTCGGCAAAATAGGCGGCATAATTCAAAATAAAGGCAATCATCGCCGCCGTAAACCGGTCCAGCTTAATGCCAACGGTCGGCAACCCCAAACCAAAATAGATGAACACCAGTTGCAATAACAAGGGAGTGCCCCGCATGACCCAGATATAAAACTTAATGACGGCCACCAGCGGTTTAATCTTCGATAACCGGCCAACGGCAACCAGGATCCCCAGCGGGATCGAAAAGATCAGGGTCAGAAAGAAAATCTCCAGTGTTACCTGCAACCCCGAAAGCATTGCCGGCAGCAACGATATAATATAGTCTGTCATCAAAATCAACCTACACTCTGTTCTAAATTATTTTCCTCTCACCTGGCACCAGCAGATCTGATCAGCAAATCTTCTCGGCAAATCTGCCCGGCAAATTGCTTAATTAGTTCGCAAACCACTTCAGATAGATTTCGTCGTATGTCCCATCTTCTCTCATCGCATCCATAGCTTTATTGATCTCGGCCAGCAATTTGGTATCTTCTTTTCTGACCCCAATCCCGTATTCTTCTTCAGCAAAATACTCTTCGAGCACTTTATATCTTTCCGCGCCTCTTTGTTTAATGTAATATCTGGCTAAAACCTCATCCGCTACCACAGCATCAGCTCTTTTGGCCTCTAAATCCATGAAGCACTCATTATTGGTCTCAAATAAAATGGGCTCTCCACCGTCAAAGCTGGCTACTAATTCCGGCTCGGTGTTGACCGCATCCACAGCACTGGATTGATTCTGAATGGCTACTTTTTTCCCGGCCAGATCCGCTTTGGTATTGATCGGTGAATCAGCTAACACAACCACGATTTGTTTGTTTTCCAGGTATGGTTCGGTAAAAGCAACTTTTTCTTTTCTTTCCTCGGTAATGGTATAACCGTTCCAAATCAAATCAATATTCCCGGAAGTTAATTCGGCTTCTTTCATGGTCCAGTCAATCGGTTGAAACCTTACCTCAAGGCCAATCCGTTCAAAAACCTCTTTCGCTAAATCCACGTCAAACCCGACAATCTCGCCATTGGCATCTTTGAAACCCATCGGCGCAAAGGTGTCATCCAGCCCCATCACCACATAGCCCCTGTCCTGCAGCTTCGCAAAAGGATCCGTGTTTTCATTGGCCTTTTGTTGATTACACCCCACGAGGCTCACTAAGCCAAAGACTAAAACACATGTCAGGACAATCATTCTCTTCAAACTTTTTTTCATTTTTACTCCTCCCCTTCACTACATTAATTTTCTTCCAAAAGGAACGCTATCTTGCTTTATTACTTTAACATAATAAAGCAATTTAAGGCCTTTGTCAACTGCCTTTCTCGGTCCGCTTCGTTCTCCTTTTACTCCTACTCTTTTCCTATGCTGTTCCCCGCTGAGTTATTCTTTTGGGCCTGGCAATATTTTGCCTGTAAATATTTTATTAACAAATACTCGTAAATTTTTTTGTTTTTTTCTTTACTGTTACTACATTTTGATTTAAAATACTTTTCGTGGGCTTAAAACCAAGCAAAAATGGCTCATATATTATAAAAAAGAAGGAGGTGAAAAAATGGAACAGTCTTTGGCCACGATGTTACCACTCTATTCGGCTACCCCTTTTGTCGGCATGTTATTATCGATCGCCTTGGGCCCAGTTCTCGCTCCACACTTCTGGGAACGCCATTTTGGCAAAGTCGCCCTGGCCTGGGCAATGGTGATAGCTATTCCGATGATTTTTGCCTATCGCGAATTAGCGATTCACGAACTATTACATATTCTGCTTGTCGATTACATCCCTTTTATTATTTTGTTAGCAGCACTATTTACGGTAGGAGGAGGGATTCTCGTACGCACCACATTGAAAGGAACAACCCTGGTTAATGCCGCCTTTCTCACCATCGGCTCATTACTTGCTTCCTGGATGGGCACTACCGGAGCAGCCATGCTGCTGATTCGTCCTTTCCTGCGGGTGAATAAGCACCGCAAATATCGGGCATTTATGGTTGTCTTTTTTATCTTTATGGTCGCGAATGTCGGCGGTGCATTAACACCGCTTGGTGACCCTCCGCTGTTTTTGGGCTTCTTACATGGGGTGCCTTTCTTTTGGACTTTGCATTTATTTGTCCCAATGCTCATCGTCCTTATTGCTCTACTCTTCCTTTATATTGCTTTTGATCTTTATTACCTGCGCAAAGAACAAAAAGAAAATATGAGCGTGCCTATTGCTACGCCTGACGATAAAAAAATTGAGATCCTTGGTTCTTATAACTTTCTTCTGTTAGCGGCAATCATCGCAGTGATCCTCTTTAGCGGGAAAGTTCAGATGAGCACGGTTTCGATCTTAGGAATACATGTAGCCTTACAAGACATTATTCGTAATGTTTTGTTGTGCATTATTCTAATTATTTCATGGCTCATCACTCCACAAAGTATACGGAATGAAAATGAATACAGCTGGGATCCTATTTTCGAAGTAGGCTACCTCTTCTTCGGCATCTTTGTGACCATGGCCCCCGTACTGGCGATTCTCAAAGCGGGAGATGTAAGCGCCTTAGGCTTTATTACCAACGCTGTGAATAAACCGGCCGATTATTTCTGGATTACCGGCCTTCTTTCCAGCTTTTTAGATAATGCCCCGACCTATCTTACTTTTCTCAGTACTGCTTTGGGGCAATTCTACCCCGGAGTCGCCGAACCTCTGGCTATTTCCAGCTTGATTGCCGAGAACCCCCAATACTTGCTGGCTGTATCCACCGGGGCCATTTTCTTTGGAGCCGTTACCTACATCGGTAACGCCCCAAACTTCATGGTGCGGTCCATTTCCGAAAAATCAGGTGTGAAGATGCCGAGTTTCTTCGGGTATATGGTTTATAGCATCTGTATTCTATTCCCACTATTCGGTTTAATCACTTTACTTTACTTCTAAAATATTAATGCTTCCGCTAAGAATACAAAATTACGGCAAAACCCCGGTTTACAGTGTAACCCGGGGTTTTGCTACGCATTTTTGATTAAATGAATTGCTTATAGATATTTTTTGTGTCTCGTTAAATAATTGCGCACTTCATCATAGAAACCGCTTTGATTGGCATACTTCACATAGTTGCTGATTGTCCTTAGCCACTCAATGGTGGAAGGCTTCGTATTCTTCAGCGCTGCTAACAAATCCTCCTGCGTAATGTTTCTCTCTACGCCCGTTGTTAAAATTTCCTCCAGGACATTTTCGGTAGCCAGATCAATGACATTTTCGATATCCGCCCCGGAGAACAACTCACTTTCCTTGGCCAGGACCGTATAATCGATCTGCTCATCACAGGGCTTGCCGACCATTTTTAACTGGAAAATGACCTCCCGGGCATTTTGGTCCGGCGGCGGCACAAAAATAGTTTTATCAAACCGTCCCGGTCGTCTTAAAGCCGGGTCCACATCCCAAGGCATATTGGTTGCGCCGATAATCAAGATTTTTTCCGTATTAGAATCGATCCCGTCTATTTCCGAGAGCAACTGGTCAACCACCGAGCGCATCATATCCGTGCTTGTCTTGGCCCTGTTAAACCCAATACTGTCTATTTCATCGAAAAAGAGGATGCAAGGCTTTTGCGCACGGGCAACCGAAAAAATAGCGCTGATGTTTTGTTCACTCTGCCCAAAATAGGGATCTAAAATATCTGTAATCCGCACTGGCTTAAAATGGGCTTTACATTCCCCGGCCGTAGCCCGCGCAATAAAGGTTTTGCCGCAACCGGGAGGCCCAAAGAACAGCAAGCCGCCCCCCGACTTTTTTTTGAACTTCTCAAACAGCCCCGGCGTTAGGAACGGTTTAATGATTTTCATTTTGATGGCCTGCTTTACATCATCCAAACCGCCTACATCCGCGAAAGTGATTTCCGGGAAACCGTCTTTCGGGGCAGAAGCTGCCCCCGGCTTCGGTTTTTCTTTCCCGCCCTTGACAAGGCGCAGTGGCCCTGCAGGAGGACCGAAGTCTTCCGGCCCGGCTGACAGCGGTTCTTCTGACGGGGCCAGTCCTTCTGAACGGGCGCGCTCTTCTGACGGCGAAGGTTCGTGCCCTTCTGACGGCGAGCGTCCTTCTAAAGGCGAAGGTCCCTCTCCCTCCGTAGCGAAACCCACCGAGGGGGATTCGCCTTTTTTCCTGGCATTAATGTCAGCCAGCTCGCCCATGATTTTTTCAAATAATTCACCTTGGGCACTCTTGAGGGCTTCCGAAAAAGTAGCAATCGCCTCCTGCGTCATCCCCGCCTCTTTATATTCCAGCCCCAGCAAATAAAGAAGCTCTATATTTCCCGGATTCTCCCTGACCATTTTCTGCATCAGTTGGATTTTCTCCATCTCTTGTTACCTCCGCATCATACCTTTAATTTTCAAATAAAGACTGTAAAGAGGTTGCGAAACCCAGGACCAAATCATTACAACTAGAACGCTCACAACATAAACGGGGAAAATGATATTTCCCACCGGAGGCCCGATTCTTTCTTCCAGAAAAGTAAGAACTGCCAGCGACAAGAGGAAAAACAAATAGAATCTAAGGGGTTGCACCCAGGAAAAGAAGCGGTTCGGCCAAAAAATAAAATGATTAATCTCCTGTAGTTCTTCCAGCATTTTAAGAATGTGTGGATTGGTCGGATCAAGCAAATAGGCCTGGCGAATGTGTTTCTCCGCCCTCTTAAAGTGACGGGCCTTGTACTCACTTTGCCCCAGTTTAATTAGTTTTTGCACCTCATCATTGGAGTTAACCATGTATTCTTCGATGGCTTTCTCTTCCTGTTTTTTCTTTCCTACCGTATGTTCAAAATAGTAGTAATAGTGTAACACCAGATCATTCTCCGGCTCTAATCTTAGCGCTTCCTGCATTACTTCCCTGGCTTTTTCATGATAACCGCAAAGAAGTAACAGGTAGGCATAATCGGCCAACGTCTCTGCGCTCTGCGGGTCTAATTCCAGTGCTTTCAGAAAGGATTCCTCGGCGCGTTGATAATAGCCTTTCTCCCTGTATATTTTGCCTAACAGCTCAAAGGCGTCGGCGGCCAATTCCGTGGCCACAAGCTCTTCACAAAGCTTTTCCGCCTCATCTTCCCGGTCCAGCATATAATAACAATTCGCTAGAAAGAATTGGGCCGCATTATTCTGTGGATCCTCGGCCAGTAGCTCTTGAAAGGCTTTTTCCGCCTGTTGATACTTCTTCATTTCATAATAGGCGATTGCCTCGGTCATTTTTTTATCCGAAAAACCAATGTTCATCGTAAAGTTCCTCCAAAGAACAAGGTGGAGACAGTATTCTCAAACACGATCATAAACAGGATGGTGCCAATGGCCCAGCCTAAAACCGGTTGAATATTTCCGGTCAGGTGTAAAACAACCTGATAATTATTCTTACAGACTAGGTAAACCACTAAAACCATAAGGATCGCCCACAATTTTTCCAGTGCGGCGAATATTTTTTGCCCTTGCGCCCATTTAAGCACGGTCTCTTTTAGATTCTCGTCAATAGTCCCCTCAGGCTCAGCTTGCCGCTGTTCGGCTTGCTGCACATAATGAAAAAACTCCTTGAGCTCAGCCGAATGAGCGTGATAATAGTCTCCTAACACCTGATATTTCGCCATGAGCAGCCCGAGGGATACTACGGCTAGAATCAGCGCCGTTTTTTTCGCTCTTAACCAGAGACAGTTTCTCACGCAAAGAATCAAAGAGGGGATAATTCCGCCCAACAGGGCAACCACAAATATATAATAAAGCCGATACGATTTTAACTCTTCGCCATCCTGCACTTTAATGACAGGCGTCAACAGATATTCCTGATCCATATTCTCTCCTTATCCAGCAAGCATCTATTTTTGCTATTTTAATTATAATTTTCTTAACATTTTAATGCAAAGCTTTTTTTGACAGAGTAGCTTTCGTAAGAATGAAAACGGCGTTCACTTGTGGTACGGCTCGCCTTTGGCAATCCTGAAGCTGCGGTAAAGCTGTTCCAGGAGAATCACCCGCATCATCTGGTGCGGGAAAGTCATGGGTGAGAACGATAACAGAAAATCGCTGTTCCCCAGTACCTCCTGCGCAAGCCCGTAAGAACTGCCAATAATAAAGACGATTTTACTATGCCCTTGTAAAGTCTGGCGGCTAATAAAGTCGCTTAACTCCTCGGAAGAAAGCATTTTTCCTTTGATCGCCAGGCAAATCACATAAGAAGAAGGGGGAATATGCCGCCTGATCGATTTCCCTTCTCTGGTCAAAGCCTGCTCAATTTCCGCAGCAGACGGATGCTCCGGCAGCTTTTCCTCGCCCACTTCCACTATTTCAACCCTGGTATAGGGCTCCATCCTTTTGCCATATTCCTTCACGGCATCCTGCCAGTATTTTTCTTTTAATTTACCAACCGCGATAATGCGAATCAGCATCTTCCCGTATCCTTTTCTTAAAAAAACTATTCAATACTATTCATCCTCGCCAACATTCTCCCTTTTGTGAACAAGGAAGCTTAGAAGCGGGGACATCTTTTCGCTTCCGTTATCTTTATATTGAGATGACGGCGCTCGGTTTGTAACGGGGCGCCACTGTAATATCAACCTCGTCTAAATGAACCTGATTCTCTGTTAAGATATCCTGCACCGTTTGCAAAGCAAGGTCAGGATGATTGTTTTCCGCACTTAAATGGGCCAGCAGCACTTTCCGGGTATTCTTCCCCATAATACGTAACAACGCATTGCCGGCCGTATCATTGGACAAATGCCCCAGAATCCCGGAAATCCGCTTCTTCAAAGGCCAGGAATAAGAGCCGTTTTTGAGCATCTCCAAATCGTGGTTGGCCTCTAAAACAAGCCCGTCCACATTGGTGACCATGCGGGCCATTTGGGCGGTAAAAACGCCGGAGTCCGTCGCCACCCCAACAGCCTTCTTCCCGGCCGACAGCAGATACCCCACCGGTTCCATCGCGTCATGGGAAACCGGAAAGGGCTCAATCTTCAGATCGCCGATTTCCAGGGATTCTCCTGCTCTGAGGTAATTCTTTTGCTCCTCGTTAATCTTCCCAGGCAGACTGTCCAACTCGCACCAGGTCCCTTCAGTGGCATAGACAGGCAGGCGGTATCTGCGCGCTAATACCCCCACCCCGCTAATATGGTCCCGATGCCCGTGGGTCAGCAACAGCCCGTCCAGTTCCTGGGGGGACCGGCAACACGCTTCCTCTAAAGCCATACTGATTGTCTTTCCCGACTGCCCGGCATCAATCATCACTTTGGCCCGGGCGGTCTCGATATAGATGGCGTTCCCCGAACTGCCGCTAATTAACGTACATACTTTCATCTTCTACGCTCGCTTCTAGAAGTACCAGACTAATGTGGACAGTAATAGTCCGGCGCATAATAAGAGGACCAGCACCACAAGAAAAGCCCTTTTCAGTTGTTCTCTTTTCTTTCTGGATAACTTCATTTCATCATTCCTCCCCGTATAAACGCAGATATTCTTCCACTGCGGCCAGCACGCCGGCCCCGTCCCCTACCGCTGTCGCCACCTGCCTAACCTGCTTCTGACGGCAATCCCCGATGGCAAATACCCCCGGAACCGCTGTTTGCAAGCCTTCATCAGTAAGCAGATACCCCTGAGAGCTCTTGGGATACTCCTCCCCCAAAAAGTCCGTATTCGGCTTGCGGCCTACATAGACGAAAACCCCATCCACGGCCTCCGTGAATGTCTCTCCCGTTTTGACATTACGCAAAAGGAGGGCGGTGATAAGCTTCTCCCCCACAATCTCCTCCGCCACTGTATCCCAATAGATCTTGACATTAGGCGTCGCCTTGACCTGCTCGCTTAAGTACTTATCGGCACGGAAAGTATCACGCCGATGAATAATCACCACTTCCCGGACCAGTTTTGCCAAATAGAGGGCCTCTTTTACGGCCGCATCTCCACCGCCGATGACCGCCACCTTTTTATTGCGAAAGAAAAATCCGTCACAGGTGGCGCAATAAGACACGCCGCGCCCCCGGAATTCTTTTTCCCCTTTGATGCCAAGCTCGCGTGCCTGTGCCCCGGCAGCAACCAGGACAGCTTTCCCCTGCACCAGCCCATCGGTAGTATCGACCGTAAAAAACGGCTTTTGTCCCGCCTGAAGGGTGGCTTTCTGAAGGCCGCGCACTTCCGCTATCTTCACCGCACAGCCAAAATGAACAGCCTGATTGTAAAAATTATTCATCAACTCCGGTCCGGAGATTCCCTCCGCAAAACCGGGGTAGTTTTCAATCCTGTCGGTAATGGCCGCCTGCCCGCCAAATGCGCCTTTCTCAAGGACCAGCGTTTTCCACCCGGCCCTGCACGCATAGATAGCCGCGGTAAGCCCGGCCGGGCCACCCCCGATAATGACGAGATCATACATATCCATATCTTCATTCCCCCTTGGGTTTTGATACTTGCGCGAAAAGAGGCCTGATAGAAAAAAGGTACAAGCGCTCTCACCTGTACCCTGTGTATACTTCCTGCGGTCTGCTCTGTTTGCTCCCTTTTCTTCGGACGGCTCTACTTTAGAAAATTCAGAGGTGAAGCATGTTTCCCATTTTCGATTACTTCAAAATGAAGATGGGAGCCGGTGCTGCGCCCGGTTGAGCCAACCCGGCCGATCAGATCTCCCCGGGAAACTTTCTGTCCGACCGAAACCTCTATTTTGCTTAGATGCGCATAACGGGTGACCAGACCCTGCCCGTGATCAATGTCTACACATTTGCCGTAAGTCCCGTACGTGGAAGCCCTGACTACGGTTCCATCCTCAGCGGCGGCCACCGGATCCCCGGTATCCCCGTCGATATCCAGTCCTGTATGTTTGGAGCCGCCCCGGCTTTTGCCATAGGGCGAAGTAATACTTCCCCGCAGTGGCCAGCCTAATATTCCGTTCCCCCCGCTGCTACGGGAGGCGACGATTAACTTGGTCCCTTTCCGCACCACTTTGGCGGTCGGTTCCTCGATAATTTTTTCCGCTAAGGTCTGTTTATCGGTGATCTGATTATTAGTTTGGGTAACATGGTAGGTCACGATTCTGCTACCATTTTTCCCGCTCTGTTTGACTTTTTCCTGCCCCTTCCAGAGGGAGGCATCATCTTCATAGACAACTTTATAGGGAATCTCCTCTTCCACTGTCGTTTCCCATGTGGAAACCACATTCACCAGCGGCTCGGCCTTTTTCAGATTTAATTCCTGCCCTATCTGCAGCAATTCGCCCTTCAGAGAAGGATTCAGCTCCTGCAATTCCGCCACCGTCAAACCATGATCGCGGGCAATGGTCCATAAGGATTCGCCTTTGCCCACCACATGGGGCACAATCTTTTCCAGGCCTTTTACCATCGCCTCCACGGCTTCCGCCACAGTCATGATCTGCTCGGGAGCACTTTTCCCCGGCACAACCTGCACCTGATCCAGGAACTCCACCTTTTCAATTTTCAGTGCGTCAGTGCTGCTCTCCGCAGATTCCTCCTGGGGCAAATAATATTGCTTCAGTTCGGCTAAGGCATTCTCTGCTTCCGCTTCCGAAGCCAGATAAAGAACCGGCTTGCCGTTTACCTGGATGGCCCATGTATTAATCGGCCAATCCAGGTCTTTTTTCAGGACAGCGACCAGTTTTTCGCCTGCTAAAACTTCTCCCGAACGATCACAATCCTTTTGATAGGATAACTGGGACGTTACTGTAGAGATCTCCGTCCCCAACTCCTGACTCAATTCCTGACGAGCGATTTCCAGCGCTGCTTCCACCTCTTGCTGACCCGCTACCAGGCCAATCGTTTGACCGTCGGCAAGCAGCAGCACCGGTCTTTGCGCCAGAAAATATGACACTCCACCAATTAATAACCCGGCAACCAGGACGCAAGCTGCACCCCTTCGGGCATATTGCCAAGAACCTTTTCCCGGTGACTTTCGTGTACTTTGAGAATGAACATAAATCCTAACCCTTGTGCCAAGCAATTTTATGTACGATAATATTTTTTTTGCCATCTTCCCCCAAAGACATCAGTTCCGTATCTTCTTGCAAGCCAAGGCCTCCGGGGTTTTCACCTTCCCTTCCGTCAGCTGCTCAAGAATTCTACATCATCATAATTATACTATACTTCGTAAACTTGTTTCAACCAAAGGTTTCCGTTTTTACTAACCTTTTATATTCCATCTTTACGCAACTATATTATTGCCAAAAAACTAAACTATTAAACAATTATACCAAATTTGCCCATCCGGGCTTACCCCTCAGATGAGCACGCCTCAGCGGCAACCCGCTGGGGACATTTTTTCCGCCTCGTTATTGTGCGCATCCGGCGGCTGCCTGTTTTTTCTGCCAAACCTTCACCTGCAGATAAATCCCATATTCGAGCCGCGTTTTTTGCAGCTCACAGCCTAATTCATACGGCTGCAATAAATCCCGGTGAAAATTATAGGCATTGGCATGGCAACCCCCGCTACAGAAGAATCTGGCCCAGCAATTGCGGCATTTTTCTTTGTTGAACACATGCGCCTTCCGGAAAGTCTGGCGCAAGGACTCATTTTTGACACCCGTAAAGACATTCCCCATCAGGAAATCCTTCTTCTCCATAAACTGATGACAGGGATACAAATCACCAGCCGGAGAGACAGCCAGGTATTCATTTCCGGCGCCGCAGCCGGACAAGCGCTTGAGCAGGCAAGGTCCTTTGTTTAAGTCAATATTAAAGTGGAAAAACTGAAAGGGTTTTCCCTGTTCGTAATATTCCAGCCACTTTTGGGCTAAGAGGGCATATTGCTCCTTTAAAACAGGTAAATCCTCCTCCCGCAAAGCATAATCCTGCTCCGGAGAAGCCACCACCGGTTCCAAGGAGAGCCGGTCATAGCCCCGCTCCACCAAATAGAGAACATCCGCGCAAAAATCCAGATTAAAATGAGTATAGGTCCCTCTTACATAATATGTTTCCGCCTGCTGTTTCTTGACAAAGGCGTTGATTTTCCTGTCCACCAGAGCAAAACTGCCCTGCCCGCCGGTCAGGGGCCGCATTTGGTCATGTACTTCCGGCCGCCCGTCAATGCTCAAGATTAAATAAATCCGTTCCTGGTTCAGATAATCAATAATCTCCTCGTTTAATAACACCGCATTGGTCGTTAAGGTTTGCTTCAAAGTTTTGCCTGTCTCTTTGGCCTTTTCCTTGCCGTATTTTACTAACTCCTGCACCACAGCAAAATTCAGGAGCGGTTCGCCGCCAAAATAATCTACCTCCACATGCTGCCGCGCCCCGGAGGCGGCAAAGAGAAAATCCAGCGCCTTTTTCCCTGTCTCCGCAGACATCAGGGAGCGATCCGCCCCGAATGGTCCGGTACCGGCAAAGCAATATTTGCAGCGCAGATTGCA
>Ga0116191_1002249_pt1 | contig 14781 bp, 14 predicted proteins | sample AD_UKC111_MetaG_FD_89897 | JGI IMG/M metagenome (GOLD analysis project Ga0116191, IMG submission 89897) | Active sludge microbial communities of municipal wastewater-treating anaerobic digesters from Hong Kong - AD_UKC111_MetaG | ecosystem: Engineered > Bioreactor > Anaerobic > Digestate...
AAAAATAGCTTTAGAATCGTATAATAGTCTTCCTATTAGGGTGCTCTTGCCATCATCTACACTTCCCGCAGTAGTAAAGCGGAGTAGCTCCATTTTCAAATAACTATCCGAACTAAATTTTTCTTTCATTGGAGATTCGCTCAAAATTATTTTCTATTAGAATTGGTCGTAAACATAAGAATAAAGAGCGCATATAATAATACGCCTAAGCCAGTACTCAAAATAGACTTCCATAGAATGTAAAATATATTTCTAAATTCGCCTAACTCTATGAAAAAGTAAACTATATGAAATATAAGTAACCCAATAGCTAAATATCGAAGAATAAATCCAAGTCCTTGAATACCAATTCTGATTTCAAGTTCATCATCCTCACGCTTACTATATAGAATTCTAAATAAATAGGGTTTGATAAAACATAGCATTACCGAAGAAGCCATTCCGATTCCATAAGTTTGTCCAAAAATATCCAATAAAAATCCATAGATAAACCCTATTAACATAAGGTAAACGGACTTGATATTTTTAGGTAATAACAACAAGAATATCGGATAAATCTTAGGGTTAAAGACACCTAGAAAATTAATTCTATTGACAAAGAGTAGCTGCAAAATGGCGGCTATCAATCCAAACAATAAAATTTTTGACCACTTATTGCTCATTTTTGGATGTACTTTGAAGTTCTATAACCTTTTTTTCTATCGTCTGAATCTCCGTTTGCTTTGTGTTTTTAATTAAATAGACATAACTCAAATTGGAGAAATCATTGTAAAGAGCCACTTTGATATTCGCAAAATTATTTAATTTATCATCTTTTTGCTGAATGACTTTACCAATAGGTATATTTTCTGGAAAATAGCTAGAATATCCACTGGTAACGATTTCATCCCCTTTTTTGAGCTTGATATGTTTGGGTATTTCGTCTAAATCTGCGATTCTGATATCGCCACCATTCCATTTCAATTGTCCTACATGTTCTGTCGATTTCACACGAGCACTAAAAATCGCATCTTTATTGATAAATGACATCAGACAACTATAATTTTCTGATACTTCGATGACAATACCGACAGGTCCTTTGTCGCTGATGACCGACATATCCTTGACTACACCATCTTTTGATCCTTTGTTTATTAAGATATAATTTCTAGCATTTGAGACACTGTTATTGATGACTTTGGCGCTGATAACATCAAAGTTAATAGGTAATTGTTGTTTTTGAATTGACATAAGGGAGTCATCTATCTTCTCATTTAGTGCCATACGCATATTATACAACCCTTTTTTTAACTCAGAATTCTCTGAAAGCAAACTTTCATTCTGAGATTTAAGCTGAAAATAATTTTTGTAACTCTCTACTTCTTTATAAAATCCGCCTACTACAGAGTTTGAGCGATTGATAAAATTTGAGCGATAAAATTCGTTATAGCAGGAAATTGTATAAAAAGAAGCAATTTCTAATAAAATAAAAGCTATAATCGGAAATACCCTAAGAAAGATAGTGAAAATATTTCCCATATTCGGATGCGATACCTTTTTTCTTAGATTACTTTAATACAGCTGCAAAATTTTCCATATTTTTCAAAGCTATATTTGTCCCTCTAGCCACAGCTAATAAAGGGTCATCAGCTACATGAACTTTGAGTTTAGTTTTTTCACTCAGTCTTTTGTCCAAGCCTCTTAAAAGCGCTCCACCACCTGTCAAATAGATACCAGTTCTGAAAATATCCGCTGCCAACTCTGGGGGTGTGGACTCAAGTGCTTTAAGAATTGATTCTTCTATTTTCTGAATAGATTTATCTAAAGCATCTGCTATTTCGTGATATGAAATGACAATTTGTTTTGGAATTCCCATTACATTGTCTCTACCTTGAACTGGGTATTCTGCTGGTGGATTGTCCAAATGAGTCAATGCAGACCCTACATTTTTCTTTACTAATTCCGCAGTAGGCTCTCCAATATTGAGATTATGCTGCGTTTTCATATAATCCATGATATCTTTCGTCAGTTGATCTCCCGCCAATCTTATCGATTGATCGCAGACGATTCCCGATAGAGCTATAACGGCAATCTCGGTAGTCCCACCTCCTATATCTACAATCATATTACCCTCAGGCTCTTTGACGTCGATACCTATACCGATAGCTGCTGCCATTGGTTCAAAAATCAATTTTACCTCTTTACCTCCAGCTCTCTCAGCGCTATCTACAACTGCTCTCAATTCCACCTCAGTGATACCAGAAGGGATACAGATGACCATTTTATAATTTGGGGGAAATAAGAATCGATTAGACTTAGTAATCATTCCTATCATACCACGAATCATATTCTCCGCAGCATTAAAATTAGCGATTACACCGTCTTTCAAAGGTTTCACAACCTCCAAATTTCTGTGTTCTTTCCCTTGCATTTGCTGCGCTTTTTCTCCGATAGCTATGACTTTGTCAGTAATTTTATCTATAGCAACCATAGAAGGTTGATCTACTACCACTTTATCATCGTGCATAATGATGGTATTGGCAGTTCCTAAATCTATAGCAATTTCTTGTGTAAGAAAATTAAATAATTTCATCTATTTTGGTTCGAATTGAGGCTTTTTATCGATTAAAACACACAAATGTAGGGTTAAATTGAGAAATGTATAAGTTTTTTTTAAATATTTTTTTTGTATAAAATCGAGTTGTGATTTTTGAAATTAGGAAATCGATAAAAATACTTTAATATATTTACTAGCAAGTCCTGTTTGGGTTTTCATAATTGTCTGATTGGTCTTCATCGGTATGGTCTAGACATACAAAATCTTTTTCGAGCAATAGACTCAATTTTTCAAAATTATTTTTATATGTAATTCTATCTGAATCAACCCAAGATTTGGCTTCATTTTCAGGTAAGAAAAGAATAATTTTATTCTCAATAAAAGCTATTTCTAATTCATGAATCTTTGGTTTAGATTCAAGTCTGTATGTTAGTTCTTGCTCTGAAAATGTGGTCTTTTCTTCAATATAGCCTTTTTCGGCGAGTTGTTTTACTTCTGATTTGACGAGTCGATAGCGAATGGAATTGCCTTTTATTCTGATTTTCATTTTTATCTTTAAATAATTCTGAGAGGTGAACTATATATATTGAAGGATTCATTTTTTAAAAAGCCGATGAGCGTGACATTGAATTCTTTCGCTAAATCTACAGCTAAACTCGATGGAGCTCCAATCGCACAAACAATCTGAATTTTAGCTGCAACTGCTTTTTGAATCAATTCAAAACTAGCTCTACCGCTAAGAAGGAGAATATTTTGACTTAAATCGGTATTTCCTTTTAGAAAATGATGTCCTATCAATTTGTCTAAGGCATTATGACGACCGACATCTTCGAAAATTGAAATTAAATTTCCCTCTAAATTGAATAGTGCGGAAGCGTGAATACCTCCAGTTTGACTAAAATTGGATTGTCTCTGATTGATTTTATCTTTGAGAGATAATATTTTATCTTTTGAAATAGAAATTGTTTTTGAAGAAAATACAGATGGGGGTACTGTCTTTATCGCGTCCAATGAGGATTTACCACAAACCCCACAACTACTAGTCGTATAAAAATTTCTATCCAATTTATTCAAAGATAATCCTACACCTTCTTTCACATAAACAGATATTTGATTTTCGTTTATCTGTTCTATTTTATCCACTTGGCTTAAGTCTGTCAAAATAGATTCTGTAAATAGAAATCCTATAGCTAATTCTTTGTCAAAATTTGGCGTGCGCATTGTGATAGATACTGACTTTGATTGTATTATGCCATTTTCGAAATACTGCAATCGAATCTCTAAGGGTTCTTCTACTGCTAAAAAATCTGATTTCTCAACCCATTTATCTTGTTCCCATTTCTTAATTTCTATCGTTTTCAATTCCATCATTTATCCATTTTTAGCCGAAGATATAAGTTCAAATCCCTCTGGTGTATTGACATTTGTGATAGATTCTATATGAAAAGGCACGATTTTCTCAATATCTTTTTTCATTAAAATGGATTGAAGCGAAAAAACATTTTGAGCATAATTTTCTAGTAATATTTCTCTAAATTCCTTTTTATATAGACCAATATATGGCTCATAAAAATTCGTAATAGGATTGTAGAAAACAGCGGCTAATTTATTTTTTGAATGAATCAATTGAGTCAAATCATCCTGCGTTATATATGGATAATCCACTGCGACAACCAACCAATCTGAATCAGAATAGTCAAAGGCAGTGAGAAGCCCACCGATAGGTCCTATTTCGTTATATTTTTCATTATCTAATAGCATATTTGCTTCAGGATATACTTTTTTAGAGGAGACAAATACTTCATTACAGAAATTTCTCAACAATGCTTGTAAATAAAGATATTGAGGTGTGCCATGATAGGGAAGAAGCGCCTTGTCTGTCCCCATTCTCAGAGAGTTGCCACCTGCCAAAATCAGTCCCTTCATTCAGACAAAAACAATTTATTAAATAAATGAAGTGAAAGCACTTGGGCATCGTCAAGTTCATATTTCTCTATCACTTTTGGGAGCAAACTATCTCGTACGACCAATATAAGTTGTGAATTTACATTCATAGATTTGTATTGCGAAAGGAATGAGGATAGTTCGGGCTCAAAGCCAAGCCCATTTAGCTCTAAAGTGCCAATTTCATCTATGATGATTAGTTGTGCTTTTGTAGGGAGAATTTTGTTTAACTTCTCTCTCGCTTGTTCAAAACTCTCTTGACTAAAGTAGAATTTTCCAACTCTAACCATAGCTCCTTTGTAGGTTTCATCTACTTCCAGCATGATTTCTTCTTCTGAATCAAGGAAAATCATTTTTCGAGACCCATCTATATCCGGCGTCAAAATTCCATCGATACGAATATCGGCAGATTCCCAAAACTCCATTAAAGAGGACGTTTTCCCACTGCGAATAGGTGCAGAAAGGATGTATATATTGCTACTCATCTTCTGTAAAAATAGATAAATAAATACTTAGAAATACAAATTCTTTCCATCGAGTCCATCCAGTATATCTTTTTGAATAGTGATAGCTACGGATAAAATTGAGTCGGATTTGAGGGAGAAATTTTATCACTTCTTGAATAGACTCGGTGTGTTTATTTTTATAGATGAGAAGAATTTTACTTAGAATATAAGGGAATACCCAAGTGAAAAAAATCAATAGAATTCCTATTTTAACTATAACGAAATATGAGATGATTTGGAGGGAAGTCATAATTACCAATAGGATAAAAACAATTATACCGAGAATGAGCGGTAGTATTTTCGTTCTTGAACCTAGATTTGAATCGATTTCTTTTGTCAATTTCATTTTGTAAAAATCACTAGGAAGGTTATAGTTATTCAATTTACTTATCAATTCAATAGAAAATAAGCCCAAAATGCCACCCCACAAAATGTATCCCAAAAAATAAAGTATTCCAATGCCTATAAATAAATTCAAAATCAATTCTGGCGATTCGAAAAATTGCTTGCTCGACCATTCTATTCCTTTCACAATTTCTTTATGAAAAAATAGATATCCGATGAGTGGTTTCTGAATGGCGTTTTCAACCATTACAATAATAGCGTATAGAACGGCTGATAATTTATTCACCCCAAATAGTTTGAAAATGAATAAGGCAAATAACCCCTGAAACCCCACGGCGATATAGGCTCCTACTGGACTTTGAGGACTCAATGTAAATTTAGATAAAAGTACTATTCCTAAGGCAGAGAGCATCGATTTAGCATGAATGTGCGTGTGCTTTGCTAGTAAGATATTTATCAGAATAGAAAATCCGCCAATGAATAAACCCGTTAGTGGAATATGAAATAAATGCAAAATTCCTCCTAAGCCCGTCTCTACAAAAGCCCATAGATAAATGATACGGAAATAGATATTTATCGGGTTCTGCGACATGGAATCATTTAATCTTGAATAAGTTGAATGTGGACTCAAAATTTACAAATATAAATATTCTTAAAATTAGTCTATTAATAGTATTTTTTGATAGAAAACAACTTATTTTTATACTTTATTAATTAATTCACTTTCTAAATTGAAAAAAATGAAATCCATTAAAATTATAGCTATACTAATAGCCATTTTCTGCGGATTAGCAGCTTCTAACGCTCAATCTACAGCGAAAAAAGACAAAGCAAGTTCAGCTCAATCTAAAGCAGATAAAGATGCTGCCAAAGAAGCTAAAAAAGCGGAAAAAGAAGCCAAAAAAGCAGCAAAGGATGCAGAAAAAGCCTCTAAAGAGGCAGCAGAGAAGAAAGCAGAAAAAGATGCCAAAAAGGCGGAGAAAGAAGCGAAGAAGGCTGCAAAAGATGCAGAAAAAGCTCCAAAAGCAGATGCAAGTTCAGCTAAATCTAAAGCAGAAAAAGACGCAGCGAAGGAGGCAAAAAAAGCAGAGAAAGAAGCGAAAAAGGCAAGTGCTAGCTCAGCATCAAGTTCTAGTGCTCCAGCGGCTACTACTGCTAAGCCAGCAAAACAAGCTAAAGCTGTAGCACCAGCAGCTACAGAAACTAGAGGGGACAAAACCATTATCATAGGACCAAGAGGAGGTAAATATTATATCAATAAAAATGGCAATAAAACTTACGTGAAAGACTAATATTCTAGTCTAAAGAAGTTTATATTATTAAACTCTCTCCTACAGCTTTTTATAAAGTAATGGAGAGAGTTTTTTTATGAGTAAGAATGACCTATATAGTAATTTTCAGTCAAGACAGGAACATTATCACTCGAATCTAATTGAGAAGCTAAGAAAACATCTTTTTCAAAACCTCTATCAATAAGTTCTTTGGCTGAGGAGCATTGTTTAATATCAGTCAATAAAGTAGTTTGAGAGCTTTCAAAAATCTTTAGAGCAACTTTGCTTTCGGGAGACAAATTCCCTGTCAAATATGAAATAATAGCTCCTGCACCTACTAAATCTTCAAAGGCAACCCTTAGTGATTTGTCAGTCCATTGTTCACCGGCAGGGATGATTGAAATTTTATTCCCATATTTTTTAGCAAATGTAGCTACAGCTTTTGCATTTGTCAAACTGCCACATAAAGTTGGAGCCTTTCCAGTTGATAAACTCAAGGTAGAACCATTTGGAGAAGGCAATACCAATTTTGTGTTGGGTTTTATGTTCAGCATTGAGGTCGGCGAAAGTGAGAATCCATCTGTATATTTTCGATTAAAATCTGCAAGTTCAGCATTCAAATTCTTTGCATATTCAATGGCGGAGTCATCTTTCCACCGATAGGGAAAAATAATAGCCCCATTTTTTGTAGCGATATCCACACAAGTTGAAAATGAAAGTACATCAACAATTATAATTACATCAGAAATTGGGGCAAGTTCTTCGATACCTTTGAGTCCCCATTCTAATCTAATATCAAATTCTTGTTGATTGTAAATCATGGTTATTCAATAAGTTTAATAGTTAGAAGTATGAATCTTTTACAAAACTAACTAATTTTATCTCCTAATTTTCCATTTTAATACAAAGCTAGAGTGTTTTCAATTCTCTGATTTCATTTCTTTACCTTTAGACCAAGACATAAATTGCATAAAATAAAGCTTCGCGTTTTTAATGTAAAAAAAACTTAAAACATTCGCTTTTTATCCTATATTTGCACAATATACGAATGTTTAGTATTAAAACTTTCGTATATTAAAGAGTTATGCGACACCCTATTTGAACAGTCGTGCCAAAATTCAACAAACAAAAAAAGATGAACGAAACTGCCAACGCTTCAAAAAAACAAAAGAGGTGCAACCCAACGCACCAAGCCAACGCATTGCACCACATTTGTTTTTTACCAACCGCACTTCTGAACTAACATTATGAAGAAACAATTACAAGCTGGTTTCGTACTCGACTGCATAAAAGAAACATTAGAAACAACTTATAAAAATTCAGAAATCCAAGGGCTTCTGAAGCAACTATCATATTTTGAGATTGAAATCAATAAGTCAAATCAACAATTTGATAATTCTGAATTTGAACAAACATTATTTGTAGCTAATAACATAATATCAAGAGGATTGCCAACCCGACCAACATTGTGGTTGGAAAATCAAATTTTGGACTATTTCAAAGACATTGTTGAACAAGACAAAAAACTTCTTGAAATTGGCTCAATTAGGCAAGAACTAAAAGTTGATGAAATATTTACCCAACTATTATTTAGGGCTTTACATATTATTGACCCCGAAATAAAAGGAGAAAAAACATCTAAATATCAAATGCCTTCTTGGGAAAATTTAGGAAGTGATTTTGAAGAAGGATTTTTATTTGAACAACTACCAAAACACGTTTCTCAAATGTGGACACAACTTTTTGAACCGCAAAGAGAATTAGAAAATGTTTTAAGGTTTTCCACGAATACAGAAGACGAAATCGACAAGTATTTAAACGGAAGCATTCAGATTTTCAACGAACAACATTTAGATTTTTCTTTAGAATTTCCATACAAAGTAAATAACCAAAGAGGTATAATTGTCGAAATCGATGGAAGCCAGCACGAAGAAGCTAATCAAAAGTTTATTGATGGAAATAGAGATACAGCTACCGAAAAAGCTAAATGGGGAAAAGCAATCCGTATAAAAACAACAGAGTGGAATAATATTCAAAATAAAATCAGTGTATTAAAAAATCTTGAGGAAGAACAATTATTTACAATATTAAAGCAAAACTTTGAAAACCCTCTTTATTTCGATAAAAACGGATTAAACGCACTAGAGTTATGCCTTATTCCTTATGCTATTGCAAGAATTCAAAAAACAATTCTTCATTTAATTTTTGAAGGAGTTTTAAATATCCATTCAAATGAATGGAACATTGCTATATTGGAAAGGGATATTCCTTGCGGAAATCTTGCTATTCAGGATTTTGAGGAACACATAAAAACGTTATTTCAACTACAAGGAATTTCTTATAAATTACCCAAAATCAATGTTTTTGTTGAAAGTAATAGAAAATTTGCTGACGCAAATTTTTATACTTCGACCGTCATTGATAAAAGTAAAAAGTATGATTTGTTTATAGATATTTCTGTACTTCAACGAAATGGACTTACCAAAATTGACGAAACTATCAATGCTGAAACAAAAGTTTTAGTTCGTTCCTCTCATTCGCCAAAAACCAAAAGAGTATTTAAAACAAGTGAAATAATCACATACAAAAAACTAGGTAAGAGAAATAAAAAAGAAAATAAATTTGAAGAAAACGAAGAACAGGTTGAACAACTGGAAATAATCGTACAAAATATATTTAGAAAAACAGGTTTCCGACCTGGGCAAGTGGAAATTATCAACCGAGCAATACAAGGTAAAAGTGTAATTGGATTGCTTCCAACAGGTTCGGGAAAATCTTTGACTTATCAGCTCACTTCGCTATTGCAACCCGGAATGGTTATCGTTATTGACCCGATTAAATCTTTGATGAAAGACCAATATGAAGGGTTATTAAAAAACTACATTGACGGAGCAATTTATATCAATTCATCTTTAAATGCCAAACAAAGAGAAATAGCTTTGAACAAAATTAAAAATGCAGAAACCATTTTTGCTTTTGTTTCGCCTGAAAGGTTACAAGATGATAGATTTAGAAATGATTTATTAGAAACAAGTAATCTAAACAAAAACTATTTCAGTTATTGTATAATTGATGAAGCACATTGTGTTTCAGAATGGGGACACGATTTTAGAACTTCTTATTTACGGTTGGGAGATAATGCAAGAAATTATTGCAAAACGAAATCAGGCAAAACAATTCCGTTTTTTGCCTTAACAGCAACAGCTTCTTACGATGTGCTATCAGACATTCAAAGAGAACTTGATATTCCTGATGAAAGTGCAATTGTAAGGCTTGAAAAATTAGACCGTCCAGAAATACAGTTTAAAATTGTCGAAGTTGTTGCTGATTTTGAAGATAAAGAAGATTTGAATTGGGCAACTCAAACTATTTTAGGACAGGCTAAACAAAGAGCATTAGAAACAACATTACAATCAATTCCAAAATACTACGAAACATTCAGTAACGATACAGCAATTATTGAAGAAGCCAAAAAAGTCTTTAATGGTAAAGACATTCGATTAAGTAATTTTCAGACTAATACTTTTTTTGAGCAAAAAGGAAAAGAAAGTAATGCAGGATTAGTTTTCTGTCCACATCGAAAATCGTATTTTGGAGTACAAGACAATGCAGACAAACTTTCTGAACATTTCAGTAGAATCGGAACTTTCGTAGGTGGAGACGATGCAAACAACGAAATCACACAAAGTAAATTTGTAAATAATGAGTTGGACTTATTGGTTGCAACAAAAGCGTTCGGAATGGGAATTGACAAGCCTAATATTCGTTATGTTATACACTTCAATTATCCGAGTTCCATTGAAAGCTATTATCAAGAAGCAGGTCGTGGTGGTCGAGATAGAAAATTGGCTTTAGGAATTATATTGTTCAACAGACAAGGATTGAACTCTTCTGAAAAAATAGAAACCGTTGATGAAGATGGAAATATTGAAACTCATTTTGAAGAAACCAATTTATCAATTGATAAAAAACTGTTACATAGTTTTCATTCCAATAATTTCAAAGGAATAGGAAAAGAAAAAAGACTTTTAGCCGAATTGCTAACTGAAATAAAATTCCCTTCTCATAAAGTAATTGATGAAATAGAAGATAGAATTTTAGAAGAATTTGCTGTTGTAGTAAAATTAAAAACTTGGAGCAATCCAGCAGGTTCAAAAAAACTGTATGTAAACACAAATGTTTTTGGAGAAGATTTCGGACATATAAATCTAAATAATGAAGATTTGCCATTTTCACCATCTCACCCAATAAAACCCAATGCCCAAAGCATTGCCAACAGGATACGAAATATTATTGTAAGCGAAATAGAAGATGGCATTGGAGTTTTTGAATGGTTAAACAAGTTTGTTCCTTCTCACAAAGAAATCGGAATAGAAAAATTACTTTCTGACACAAATTCAAAAAATGAGTTTCAGGTTGTTATTCCATTTGTCAATAACGAAATCGAAACTATTGCAGAATATTTGTCATCAAGCGGATTACCATTTACTGCTCGAAGTGTAGAAAAAGCACAAAACTTTTGTAGTTCAGGAGAAAAGTTTATTGAAAACTTGTCTAAAGAATTGGGAAATCCAATCCCTGACGACTTTCACGCTGAATTGAAAAAGAGATTTTTACAAATTAGAAATGAAGAAGATACTTATAAAGCCATTTACAGACTTTCTGTAATCGGAATTATTGATGATTATACCGTAAATTATCACGCTAAAACAATAACAGCATATATCAGTAAAAAGCCTATTGGACATTATACGCAACAACTCGAAAAGTTTTTAAGAATGTACAATAGCGAAAAGAAAACAAAAGAACTTATAGAACGAGTTCCATTCTTTTTTACCAATGCTAAAAATCCAATTTCACGAGAAATTTATCAGTGTTTAGGCTTCCTTATAAAGTTCGTTTATGAACACGTAGCCGATTTGCGAAAAAAATCTATTGATGCAATGGAAAGTGCTTGTATCGTTGGTTTGGATGACCAACAAGGTTCAAAAGGTTTCAAAGAGTTTATTGACCTTTATATGAATTCAAAATATGCAAGACCTCAATTTCTTCCAGAAGACACAAAAGACGGAGAAATATCAAGTTTAGAAATTATAAATGATTATATAGACAGAATTACGACAGATGCAGGAGGAGAAATCAATAATCTAAAACATTTAAGAGGTGCAACAACAAGATTGATAACTCAAAGTATTAAATATAGTGAAAACTACGCACTACATATTTTGAAAGCCTTTTCTATTTTGGCTCTTGAAGTTCAGTATGAAACAGAAGTCTTTATCCAGGAAGCTAAGGAAAACTTCACATTCGGATTTCTCAAAATGGTTGAAGATGAAAATCTAACGACAGATGAAGCATCTGTCATTTTTAATAATTTTGTAAAAAGATTTGATGATTTTGATTTCAGAATATCGGAAGAAATACAAGATTTGAAAGGTTATTTATTCTTAAAAATAAACACAAACTGGACAAAAAACTTTACTAATAAATTTGCAGAAAACTATGCTTGACCAAGAAATAAATGAACAGTTAGGATTACTACAAAAAGAATTATCCCGACTAAAAACGGTAACGGATTACATTGACGGAGCAAAAGAAAATTCAATTAGCATAATCGCAGAACTCGAAAAAGTTCAGCAAAATTACGCTGTTTATACGGACAAAATATTCAGTCTATACAAAAACTACGTTGACGATTTAAAAAAGAATACAGAAATTCAAATCAATGACGGAGTTTTAAAATTTGAAACCACAGGTAACAAAATAGACACAACGAACAAAGAAAAGCTTGTTGAAACAAAACGACTTTTAGAGCAATACAAAAAGATTGTTGAAGCAACCGACAATTTGGTAAATACTTTAGAAGCGGTTGATTTCCCGACAAGACTTTCAAGTATTGACAAAAACATTCAGGCGGTCAATTTAGCTTTAAACGAAGCTAAACAATCTATTGAAAACAAACAAAATGAAAATCAAACAGCGTTAAACCAAAGACTTGACCAACAAGACAAAGAAATCAAATCTTTGAAAACCATACTTTTTGTAGCAATCGGAATTATAATAGTTGGAATAGTTTTAAATTTTGTAGTGAAATAGTCTGTACAAATGACTGAAAAACAAAAACTCATACAGGCATTTAAGACATTAGATTTTGAAACATTAGAAGTGCTTTTAGATGATAATAGGTCATATATGGATGTGTCCAAAGATTTATTTTTGTCTACGTTAAAAGAAAAGTTAGATAAATACGAAGATTTAAAATCATATGAAAATGTAGTAGAAGGAATTTGTACTCATTGCAATAAAGGATGTAAAGCATATAAATTTAAAGCCGAAAACTTACCATCATTGTCTCTGTACTTTGAAGAAAAAGACGGAAAAGTTATCGATATCTATTTGTGTAATGCGTTAAAGGAAGATAACCCAGATGAACACGATTGGGATATTTATTTTAGTTTTTACGAAGAAGAAAAAGTAGACTTTAATCCTTCCATAGAACACTTAATAATTCTTCAAAGAATTGAAAAAGCTGTTCAAGAATTTAATGATCTTGAAAATTTAGGTTTAGTACCTATTGAAGAAGTAGTCCATTGGTATAATAAATGTAAACTTTTAGCAGAAGAATTAGAATTAAACAATCCATTTGTCAGAATAAAATATAAAGCATTCGTACATATAAATGCTCTTTATAGTGAAGTTTCTAATGTTGTTCACAATTTTAGGAAAAATGATTTCGCTAAAAACGCCTTGGATAAATACCACAAAATATCAGCAAAAAATGAAAAAGTTCTTGTACAATGGTTATTAGAAAATAAAAACAATTATTTTTTTGAATTAAAAAAGACCGATAATTGGGAAAAAACTGGTTTTCTTATTTTAGAAACAACTCCCAATTTACTTGTTGATTGTAATGGATATTTAGACGGTTTTATTCTAAATGAAATTTATTACAATCATTTTGATGAAATTATGAAAAAATACGAACCAACAAATGAACACTTTGAGCAAAATGGAGGAAGTGTTGATTACTCTTTAGAAAGCTATTTGAAACTTCATCGCAAATATTTAGACTTGCTTTAAGAACTCCACGCATTTGGTAGCACATTTGCATTTTTCCAACCGCACAAAGCCAAACAAAAATGCAAAAGAGCTACCAAGCCAACGCGCTATTAAGCGAATAAAACTAGATGGAAAAAAGGGCGATCGCATAACATCGGTTTTGCAAAAGAGCGGGTTAAGTGCAAAATTCAACGTCAGTAATTCTATCACCGCATAAGCCATTTATATTTCCTTTTTTGTATATTAGCAAATAGAAAATGGCTTATGCTACTGTTGTGCAAAATTGAAAGTTCGTGCTTCTATTTCCGCTCCTTCGCAAAGCCGTTTCCCGTTAGTGGCTATTTTCGAACGACACTTGACAAGTGAAGATTAAAATAACCAAGGGATAAAACACAACAATTACAAACATGACTTATGGACTTTAAAATTCACACAACAACAATCTACAATTGCTCTCTTGAACGAGCTTTTAAAGCACCTATTTTGGGCGATGTAACTAAAGTTCACACTGGCTATGGACTTATGCCAGCAGTGACAAAGACAACGAATGACGAGAGTTGGGGAAAGGTTGGTTCAATTAAAAACATATATGCTGCAAAATCACTAACTTTTAAAGGCGGAGAAGTTTCCACAGACGAGGTAATTGAGCGAATTGAAAATAAATACTGGAAGGTAGAAGTAGGAAACTTCAAGTCTTGGATGTTGAATATTTGGAAGTTTACTTTTGAGTGGACAACAACTGAAATTGAACCTAAAAAGATAAAAATTAACTATGACTATACAATTCACGGAAAAGGCGTTTTACTTATTCCTTTTCAATGGCTTTTTGCTAATGTTTTTTACAAGAGATACATGAAACAAGTACTTGAAAATGTACGAAAAATGGCAGAAGGAAACGAACCTTTTCAATATGAGTAGTGAAAAACAGCCACTAACAGCGGTTTGGCGTAATGGCGGGTTCAGTGCTTCGTATGACAGTTTTGTGGTAGGTTCAAGTGCAGTTCTTCGATTTAACTTTTGTGCTAAAAATCCGCCACTACGCCAAGCCGCAAAACGTTACCGGTCATGCTAAAAGACGACACGACCAACAAAAAACGAAAAATAAAACGACAGACAAAAT
>Ga0116191_1002254_pt1 | contig 14764 bp, 12 predicted proteins | sample AD_UKC111_MetaG_FD_89897 | JGI IMG/M metagenome (GOLD analysis project Ga0116191, IMG submission 89897) | Active sludge microbial communities of municipal wastewater-treating anaerobic digesters from Hong Kong - AD_UKC111_MetaG | ecosystem: Engineered > Bioreactor > Anaerobic > Digestate...
CATTTCGGGAGCGGGTCGCCGGGATGTCGGTCGCCAAAGGGGCTGTTCCCCCCCCCCCCGCGGGGGGGGGGCGGGGGGGGGGCCACGTGGCCGCAATGGCACCCCAGGCTTTGTTGCTGCGCCCGCTGGCCCCCACCCCAACCCTCCCCCAGCGGGGGAGGGGGTATTGCCTATGACCCCCGCCTACCAACACAACGACGCCCCCTGCACGCGCGAGCACTTCTACGCGATCGCCTGCGACCCGCGGCGCAGCGTGGTGGTCGAGGCCTGTGCCGGCGCGGGCAAGACCTGGATGCTGGTCTCGCGCATCCTGCGCGCGCTGCTGGAGGGCAGCGCGCCGCACGAGGTGCTGGCCATCACCTTCACCAAAAAGGCCGCCGGCGAGATGCGCGAGCGCCTGCTGCAATGGCTGGGCGAGTTTGCCCGCCCCAAGCCGGCCGACCCGACCCGGGGCCGAGACGCAGAAACCCCCGCGCAGTGGCAGCAGCGCCTGCACGATGAGCTGGTTGCAAGAGGAATCGAGCCGCAGCGCGCGTCCGTCCAGCGCGAGCAGCTACAAAATCTGTATCAATCCCTGCTCGCCCACGGTCGCCCGGTGCAGATCCGCACCTTTCACAGCTGGTTTGCCGCGCTGCTGCGCACGGCCCCGCTGGCGGTGCTGCACGAGCTGGGGCTGCCCTCGGCCTATGAGCTGCTGGAGGACGACGAAGACGCCGTGGCCGAGCTGTGGCGGCCGTTTCTGCGGCAGGTGGCGGCCGATGCCGGCTTGCGCGATGACTACGCCGATCTGGTGCGCGCGCTGGGCCGCGCCCAGGCCCACAAGGCGCTGACCGCCGCGCTGGCGCGCCGGGTCGAGTTTCAGCTGGCCGACCAGGCCGGGCATGTTCAAGAGGCGGTGCCGCGCTTTGACGTGCTGGCGCCCGATCTGGCCGGCTTCGAGCGCCCCTGCGATGCCTTGACCAGCGATGCGGCGCGCGCCCGCTGGCTCGCCTTTGCCAAGGCCCTGGGCGCAGAAAAAAACAAGACTCCCCGCGCCGCCGCGGACGCGATCATCGACGCCTTCGAGCAGCCCGACGCGCAGGAGCGACTGACCGCGCTGCGCAAGGCGCTTTTCGTGGCCAAGGAAGACCGTCTGACCGCGCACCTGACCAAGTTCGAGGCGGCGCAGCAGGCCGAGCCCGAATTGCAGCGCCTGCTGCTCGCCAGCCAGCAGCACGACGCGTGGCAGCACCACCAGCGCATGGCGCGCCTCACGCGCCAGCTCATCGCCAGCTTTGCCCAGCTCAAGCGCGAGCGCGGCTGGGTGGACATGAACGACGTCGAGCGCGCCGCGCTCATCCTGCTGGACGACCACGACATCTCGGCCTGGGTGCAGGAGCGCCTGGACGCGCGCGTGCGCCATCTGCTGGTCGACGAGTTTCAGGACACCAACCCGCTGCAATGGCAGGCGCTCAAGGCCTGGCTGGCAGGCTATGCCGGCGCGGGCGGCGGTGCCGCTGCGCCCAGCGTGTTCATCGTGGGCGACCCCAAGCAAAGCATCTACCGCTTTCGCCGCGCCGACCCCCAGGTCTTCATCGACGCGCAGCAGTTCGTCGTGCAGGCGCTGGGCGGCGAGCGCCTGGCCACCGACCACACGCGCCGCAACGCCCCCGCCGTGCTGGGCGCCGTCAACGCCGTCATGCAGCAGGCCCAGGCCGACGGCCGCTTCGACGGCTTTCGCGCGCACAGCACCGAATCCGCGGCCGACGGCTGGGTGCAGGCCTTGCCCCTGATCCCGCGCCCGGACAAGGCCGGCGCCGACACCGGCGACGGGCCGGCCTGGCGCGACAGCCTGAGCACCCCGCGCCGCGTGCTGGACGAAACCCTGCGCACGCTCGAATGCCGCCAGGCCGCGCGCTGGATCGCCCTGCGCGTGGCCGCCGGCGTTCAGCCCGAAAACATCATGGTGCTGGCGCGCCAGCGCGTGGCGCTCACGGCGCTGCAGGTCGAGCTGCGCGCGCAAGGCATCGCCTGCGAGCAGCCCGACAAGCAGATGCTGGGCCAACAGCCCGCCGTGCAGGACGTGCTGGCCCTGGTCGATGCGCTCGTCTCGCCCGGACACGATCTGGCGCTGGCGCGCGCGCTCAAGTCGCCCCTGTTTGGCCTGGGCGACGAAGACCTCACGCGCCTGGCACTGGCCGTGCAGGCCGCGCGAGCGCCCGGCCAGCCGCGCCCGGCATGGCTTGATGTGCTATCAACAACAGAGCTGCTTGCGCACAGTGGACAAGCGCTGCACGCCGATTTGATGCAATACCGCCAGTGGCTCCTGAGCCTGCCCCCGCACGACGCGCTGCAAGCCATCTACAGCCACCGCGACGCGCTGGCGCGCTTTGCCGCTGCCGCCCCCGCGCCCGAGCGCGCCCACGTGCTGGCGCAGTTGCGCGCGCTGCTGGCCGCCGCCCTGGGCGTGCAGGGCGGGCGCTTTCTGACCGCGTACCAGTGGCTGCGCGCGCTGCGCCGCCAGCAGTTGCCCGTGCCGCGCCACGCCGCGCCCGAGGCCGTGCAACTGCTGACGGTGCACGGCGCCAAGGGCCTGGAGGCCGACGAGGTGCTGCTGCTGGACGCCGCCTCCGTCAAGAAGGAGCGCGGCGAGCCCGCCGTGCTGCTCGACTGGCCGGGCGAGCAGCGCGTGCCCCGCAGCCTGGTCTTTCTGGCCAAGGGCAGCGCGCCGCCGCCCAGCGCGCTGGCGCTGGCCGCCAGCGAGGCCGCTGCCCAGTCGCGCGAAGAGCAAAACGCCCTGTACGTCGCCATGACCCGCGCGCGCCAGCGCCTGGTGCTCTCCGGCGTCACGCCGCACGGGCAGGCGCCGCACAGCTGGTGGCTGCAACTGCAGCCGCAGGCGCAAGAACTGCCCGTGCCCGAGCCGGCCCCCGCATCCGCGCACCCCGGTCAGGCCCAGGCAGAATTCATCATGCTCGATCTGCCGCCAGCGCCCGTCCTGCCAGCGCAAGAAGCTATAAAATCAGAAGCATTCGAGGGCAAAAGTGAAGCCGCCTCCGACGACGCATCACGCATCGGCGAAGCCATGCACTGGCTGCTGGAGCACGCCGGCGACACCCCCGCCGGCTGGCGCCCCGAGCGCCCCGCGCAGGCCCGGCGCCGCTTTGCCCTGAGCGCCGCCCAGGCCGCGCTCGCCGAGCAAATGGCGCGCCGCATCCTCACCGGCGAAGCCGCCTGGGCCTGGGACGCCGACGAGGTGATCGAAGCCTTCGACGAAGTCGAGCTGGTGCACCAGGGCCAGCGCCGGCGCATCGACCGCCTGGTGCGCCGCCGCGCCGGCCCCCACGGCCCCGAGGCCTGGTGGGTGCTCGACTACAAAAGCGCCGCGCACCCTGAGCGCGACGCGGCCCTGGTCGACCAGCTGGCCGGCTACCGCGCCGCCGTCGAGCGCCTGCACCCGGGGCAGGCGGTGCGGGTGGCGTTTTTGAGTGGGGAGGGGAGGGTGGTGGGGTGAGGAATGCCGCAAATGGCCAAGAAGAAGCCGTCGATGGGCCATTGTCCAGAGTCGACAGGCTGGCCGAAAGTCGGCAGCCTATGAGAGACGACTACCGCTGCACTGCGGGCATCAGCGCTCAAATCCCAAGTAGCCGCAAAGGGTTTGGGACACCGGTGTCGAGGAAACGCCGTTGAATCACTGCGCTCGCAGCGCACGAAAGCCGATACTCGGCGACCTCACCAGGCGAACGGCGATAGCTATCGATTCAGTAGCTGCGGAAGATGCATTCGTCGCTCGACGAGATGGGCGGCCGCACTGCTGCGATCAGCCTTGAGGTAGGCAGCCAGAAGCGTCAAGTCCACCAGATCGCGCTGAGCCCGGCTGCCGCCGATGCGCACGGTCTGAGCAAGCGCGCGCTCGAGGGCGCTGATCGCTTCGCCCCAGTGCCCGGCGGCGTATGCGGCGAAGCCCTCGGCAATCCACAGCACCACCTCTCCCGCAGGGTAGCGGCCGTCCGCGATGCGCTGGCGGATCTCGTCAGCACGTCGCCCGAGCGCATCGGTATCGCCGTCAACGATGCACGCGATCATGCTGTGCACGTCGGCAAACGCGATCCCGGCGGTCGGAAAGTGATGCAGCGCATGGTCGTGCACCTCGTGCCAGAGCTGCTCGGAGCGAGGTTGCCCCGCCAGCTCCGCGCGCCAGAGGAAAGAAGGCGCATCGGTGCCGACGTTGAGCGGCGGGCCCCAGGCGCCGCCCGGATGCACGGACGCGCGATACGCTTGCCAAGCGCGCTCGTGGCGACCAGCCGCCAGAGCAGCAAGCGTGACGTGCCATGACAGATGGCAACGTGTGAGGCTGCGCGGGTCCAGACCAGGCATCCACGCTTCCAGATACTCGAGCGCCTCGCCGATCTCGCCGCGCTCATACATCACGTGGGTCCGGAAGTGCGCGGCATGTGCATGACGCGGATTCTTCGCGAGGCTGCGCTCGATCAAGGTCCAGGCAAGATTCAGACGACCCGTTTCGCAGGCCGCGAATCCGTACACGGTCTCGAACCACCAGTCCTCTCCATACGCCGGCGCCAGTGACTCGAGCAACTCGTACAGTTGCTCCTCGTGGTCCGCGTCGCCGCTGAAGCCGTACAACCCGAACACGCTGGTGGCCGGAGCCAGCACCATCGCATCGCGAGGCCAAGTGCGAAGGTGCTTGAGCATCGCTTCGCGCGCGAGCGCGGGCTTGCCTTCGATGCCGAGGCAGATCGTGTCGATGTGGCTTCGTTCGCGCTCCGAAACCCGATCGCACAGCGCGCGGGCGGTGTTTGCCGACGTTCTCGCGGGCCCGACCTCGGCATCGAGGAACAGCCCGCGGGCCAGCGCGGCATGGGCCAGTGCGAAAGAGGGATCGAGCGCGAGCGCACGTGCCAACGACTCGCGGTAGCCCGCAACTCCGGAAATCACGCTGTCAACGCCCGCGACGTAAGCATCGCGGGCGTCAGCGTTCGATGTGGACAGGTGAAGTCCGTAGCGATCTTCAAGCATCATGGTATGGGCCGTTGTCTTCATTTGAGGTCTCCTTGGCGTTTGCGACTACTGGCGGTTGGATTCACTTATTCGCGCACATGATGCGAACACTTCCACCGGTACGCAATCCGTCCTTGCGACGTGCGAAGTAGCGCTCGTTGAGTTCGTCCGGCGTGGCACTGTGCGCAGAACTGAAACCCAGCTCGAGCAGCTGAGCTTGCAAATGCACTGGATCGAGGGTCGACAGCCACGGTTCTCCGACCGCGGTGACCTGCCGCTCGACAACGTCGCTGACAGTGCGCTCGATTGGGTTGAGCATCGACACCGGAACGCGGTAGTCGAAGCACAGACAACTGCCTGCGGCAAACGTTGCCAGCGTGCGGAGCGTGCTCAGCACCCCGTTGGCCGTCAGGTACATGGTGACGCCCATCCAGCTGATGCAAGCGGGCTGATCGACCCTGAAGCCCGACCACTGCAACGCAGCGCCCAGATCGTCGCGCTCGAAGTCCACCGCCACAAACGCCAGCGACGGAGGCACATCGATGCCAGCCTCGGCCAACAGCTGCTGCTTCCAGCGTTGCGTGCCAGGGTGGTCCACCTCGAGCACCCGCAGGCCCTCATCGCAGTATGGGTTGCGATACGCAAAGGTGTCGAGACCGGCGCCCAAAATGACGTACTGGCGTACACCGGCCGCGACGCAGCGCGAGAGCTCATCCTCGACGAATCGGCTGCGCACGACCAAGGCGGCGCGAAGGCCTCGGGACAGCGGATCGTTCAGCCGGAACGGGTCGTCTCGCAGCGCGGCCTGGGCTGGCGCTCCCAGCAGAGGCAGTGCAATCGGGTCAGGATGGACCAGCGGCTCGTCGAGCAATTGGTGCGCTGCGCGCAACGAGGCGACCGCCATGGCGGAACGGCTCGGAATACCCTGGCGAACCATGTTGATCGGCAAGCTGGACATTTGTGCCTCCAGTGGTTCTGAAGGCGTCATAGTCCACCCTCACGTTGCGTCAGGGTCAAGGGCCGCAGCCTGGTCCAGATAGCACCACACTTCCGGCGTCAAGACGGTTCCTGCCCGAATCAGCGGTTCGTTCTCGTACGCGGCGAGCAGCCGGGCGCCCAACGCTGAGTCATGCCGCGCCATCCGTTCCAGCAGGGTCCGCCATTCGCGCGCCAGTTGGCGCGCTTGCGTGGCATGTGGCGGCGCACCCTCAGCCATCAAGCGCTCGACGCGTTCCCTGAGCGCGCGCCACTCCGGATCCAGTGTCTTGTCCAGGCGTTCAAACTGATCCGCACTGAGGTACTTGGCCAGCACGCTCAATCGCACCTGAGTCGCCTGATCGATGTACTCCAACAACGTCCGATTCATCCCGCCGGGCAGTGGCAGGCTGGGGTGCTCGAGCAGCATGCTGCGCCAGCGGGTCAGGAGCGCGACGTTGCCGTTCATCCAACGCGCGGACACGTCCATCCATCGTCGCGCCAGCGGCTGCAACTCGATCGAATCGGGCGGCACGCCGCGCGCCATCATGTCGCGGATCGCCTGCACCAATGGTGGCCACTCGGCCGCGGTGCGCTTCCACCGCGCGAAGATGAGTTTGAGTTCGCCAGCGCTGAAGTACTGCTCGAACGTGCTCATCATCGACAGGCTGGCGAGCCAGTCGTCGATTTCAGGTTGGCCGCCGCTCGCGAGGATGAGTTGCATGACGGTAAGTCGCTCGCGCAGTGCCTGGGCCTGGACAATCTCCTGATCCAGTGCGCCGATCTGCTGCGCGAGGATGGCCGGCAGCGCGACGGCGCCGCCGTCGAGCAAGTGCGCGACATCGCCAAGGGACAATCCCATGCGGCGCAGGGTCTGGATGCCATGCAGTCGTGCGACATCGTCACGGCTGTACAGCCGATAGCCGCTTTCGGAGCGCCCAGAGGGGTGCAGCAGCCCGATGCTGTCGTAGTGATGCAGTGCGCGCACAGTCAGACCGCTGCGCTTGGCCAGTTCACCAACCTTGAGAAGCATGAGCGGAGTATCGGCGCATTGCCCGCGATGGATGCAGCGGAGACTTGAGCACGAGCTCCCAAGAGTTCACTCTCGCCGAGTCAACTCTCGTATGGCTCGGGGAAAGTTGTTCGAAGGGTCGGCTCACACCAACCCATGGCACGCCCAGTTCCACTCATTTCAAACTGCTCAAAAGCGCGCAAAAAATAGTGGGTGTGATTGGGTGTTGAAATGGAGATTCGACCTCATTCCAACTGCCGATAAACCACCTCGGCCAGCGCATGCAGCCGCTCGCGGGGCAGCGCGGCGCTGAGGGCGTAGCCCTGGTGGCCGTCGATCCAGTAGAAGCCCTGGGTGGCGCCGTCGGCGGTCCACTGAAACGCGGCGGGCGCGGCGGGCTGGGTGCCGGGGTGCGCCAGCACCGAGACGTACAGCGTCAGGCGCAGGCCGGCGGCGTCCTGGTACATGAATTGCGCGCGCGCCTGGCCGGCCTCGCCCGGCAGCAGGCGCCCGCCCACCAGATGAAAGCCCTGCTCATCGAGCACCGGCACCTTGAGCGCGGTGCCCAGCCGCTTGGACAGCCACTGCACCAGATGGGCCTGCTGTTGCGCGGCGACTTCGACCGGGTGGCGCTGCTCGGGCACGTACACCGCATGCGCCGCCGCCGCCTCGCGCACGAACGTGGGCAGGGCGGCCGTGCTGCCCGCGCGCGGCGCCGGGCGGGCGCCGACCCCCGGGCTGGCGATGCCCCAACCCAGGCCCAGGCCCACCGCCAGCATGACGGCCGCGGCCAGCGCGTGCGGCCAGTGCCAGGCCACAGGCGGCGGGCGAAGCGCGCGGCGCAGGCGCGGCGGGACGGGCTCGTCGAGCACCTGGGCGTGCAGGGTTTGCAGGCTGGCGCGCTGCGCCTGGAGCGCCGCGGCGTGTACGGCGGCCTCGGGGTGCTCGGCCAGCCACTGCGCCACGGCGGCGGCGGCGTCGGGCGCCAGTTCGCCATCCACCCAGGCGTGGAGCGTGGCTTCGTCGGGGGCGCGGGCGGACATCGAGGGCCTCTCCTTTACTTGACGGCCTTGAGCACGGCGCGGGCGGGCGCGCCGCCTTCCATCAGCTGGCGCAGCTGCGCCCGCGCGCGCGACAGCCGCGACATCACGGTGCCGATCGGCACGCCCAGGGTGTCGGCCGTTTCGGCATAGCTCAGCTGCTCCATGCCGACCAGCAGCAGCACCTCGCGCGCGGTAGGCGACAGCCGTGCCAGCGCGCGCTCCAGGTCCAGCCGCAGCGTCGTCTGCGCGCCGGGATCGTGGCCCGGGTCCAGGCTTTCGTCCCACGGCGCCTGGGGCTGGCGTGCGGCCTGCCGCCATTGGTTGGCGTGCAGGTTGTGCATGATGGCCAGCAACCAACCGCGCAAGGCCTTGTGCACGTGCTCGGCCGGCGCGGCGGCGGGCGGGTGCCACAGGCTCCACTTCTGGCAGGCGCGCTCCAGCGTGTCCTGCACCAGGTCGTCGGCGCGCGCGGCGTCGCCCACCAGCGCCCGCGCGTAGCGGCGCAGGCGCGGGATGTGGACGATGGCGGCGTCGATGTTCAAGCGGGGTGCGCGGCGGTGGTCGCGGCTCGGGTCAGCAAAAGCGATTCACAGGCTCTCAGGGCTTGGCCACGTGCCATGCATTGTTGAGCATGCCGTCGCCGGTGGTGTCGCCGGGCTTGCCGTCCTTGGACCAGTAGTAGAGCGGGCGCCCCTTGTAGGCCCATTGGGTGGCACCGTCGTCGCGCTGGACCACGCTCCAGTCGCCGGCGGGCGCGGCGCCCGACGTTGCCATCAGCGGCGGCCAGTTGGTCGCGCAGCCGCCGTTGCATGCGCTCTTGCCGGAGCCGGCGGTGTCGCGATCAAACACGTACAGCGTCATCTGGTTGGGACCCACCAGCATGCCGTTCATCGGGGTGGCGGGGGCGTCGGCGGCGGTGGCCGAAAAGGCGGCGAGCGCGGTCGATGCGAGGATGGCGAGGGTGGCATGGCGGATCATGAGCAGGCTCCTGGGTCTTGGGGGTTGACGAGGTCGCGTCCGCGGCGCCGCGCTGCGCACGCCGGCCTGGGTTCAGGTGGGCGCACCGGCGCAAAGTGCCTGGGACATGGGCGTGAACAGCCGCGGCGGCGGTTTTATTCCATGGCCATCCGGTGTCGGCCGCAAGCGCCGGCCCGCGGGCGCGGCACAATCGCCGGCTTTCAGACTGCCGTGCCCGTGACCTCTGCCCCAGCGATCGAAACGCCCGACGTCGCCATTCTCGGCGCCGGCCCCGCCGGCCTGATGGCGGCGGATGTGCTGTCGCGCGCCGGGGTGGCGGTGGATGTCTTTGACGCCATGCCCTCGGCCGGGCGCAAGTTCTTGCTGGCCGGGCGCGGGGGGCTGAACCTGACGCATTCGGAACACCTCGATGCGTTCATCGGGCGCTTTCGGCAGGGCGATGGCGATGCGGGCGCGGCCGATGCGGCGGCCGGTTGGCTGCGCGAATTCGGGCCGGATGCGGTGCGCGAGTGGGCGGCGGGGCTGGGGGTGCAGACCTTCGTGGGCACGTCGGGGCGGGTGTTTCCGACCGAGATGAAGGCCGCGCCGCTGCTGCGCGCCTGGCTGCATCGCTTGCGCAACCCGCAGGCGCCGGGCGCCGCACCGGTGCGCTTTCATATGCGGCACCGCTGGGTGGGGTGGACGGTCGATGCTCCTGATTCAATAGCTGCTGGCGCTTGTCCAGAAAGCGCTGGAGGCACTTTTTGCCTTGAAACGCTGGTCGGCACCGTGACCGAGCGCTCGCGTGCGGCCGTGCTGGCGCTGGGCGGCGCCAGCTGGCCACGCCTGGGCTCGGACGGCGCCTGGGCGCCCTGGCTGGCGCAGGCGGGGGCCGCGGTGGCGCCTTTGCTGCCGGCCAACTGCGGCTTTGACGTGGCGCCGCGCGGCGCTCCGGTGGGCGCGACCGACACCAGCGCGCCCGCGGCGGGTGATGGTGTGGGCTGGTCGCCCTATCTGGCCCAGCGCTTTGCCGGCCAGCCGCTGAAGAATGTGGTGCTGCGCTTTGCCGACAGCCAAGGGCGGTGCTTCGAGCGGCGCGGCGAGTTCGTGCTGACGGCCACCGGCATCGAGGGCAGCCTGGTCTATGCCGCCAGCCACCTGCTGCGCGATGAGATCGCGCGGCACGGCAGCGCGACGCTGCACCTCAACCTGCAACCCGATCGCTCGCCCGCGCAGGTGCTGGCCGCCGTGGCGCACCCGCGCGGCAGCCGCAGCCTGTCCTCGCACCTCAAGAGCCGGCTGGGCCTGGGCGGCGTGCAGCTGGCGCTGCTGCACGAGCGGCTGTCGGCCGAGCAGCTCAGGAGCCCGCAGGCCGTGGCGCAGGCCATCGGCGCGCTGCCCATCACGCTGCGCGCGCCGCGCCCGGTGGCCGAGGCCATCAGCACGGCCGGCGGCGTGCGGCTGGATGCACTGACCGAGGATCTGGAATTGCGCGCGCTGCCCGGCGTGTTCTGCGCCGGCGAGATGCTGGACTGGGAGGCGCCCACCGGCGGCTATCTGCTGACGGCCAGCCTGGCCAGCGGCGTGTGCGCGGCGCGCGGGGTGCTGCGGCGGCTGGGCTCGGCCCCGGCCTGAGAGCGGGCTCACCAGGTGCGCACGCGCCCGGTGTCGATGTGCACGAAGTTCTCGCGCGGATAAAAGCCCACGCCGCCCAGCTTGAGCTCGATGGCCGCGTCGCGCAAATCGGCCAGGGCCACGCCGGGCAGGCGCACGTCGATCGCCTTGCCGTCCATGTGCAGGCTGCGCTTGGCCACGCCGCCGCCGCGCGTGGTGCGCAGGGTTTCGTTGGTGTGCGCACTGCGGTAGCCGGAGATGACGTCGAACGGCTGCTCGGTGCCCAGCCCGCGCCGCACCTGGTGCAGCACGTTGAACAGCTCGGGGTCGATCACGCCGACATCGCCGCTGTAGTGGTCGCGCAGGAAGTGGTTCAGGCTGGTCAGCGCCGGCGGCACGAACTGCGCGCCGCGCGCGTACACCAGGGCGATGTGCTCGCTGGTGTGCAAGTGGTTGAACGACAGCGCACGCGCGTCGGATGGCGCGGCCGGTGCTGTCGTCAGCGCGCGCGCGGCCCCCGGCAGCAGCACCGCCGCGGCAGCCACTTGGGCGGCGCCCAGGCTGCGACCGAGAAACAGGCGACGATGCGGATTCTTCATGGCGTGCTCAGTGCGATGGGGAAAAGGGCCGACCGGCGGGCGTACAGGCTCATTGTGCAGCTATCAGGAACGGAGCGCCAGCGGAAAAATGCAACAGCGCGGGGCTGTTCTGCGCCTGCGGCGCCTGGCCCCGCGTGCGGCCTGCCGCCAGCGCCCGGGCCAGGCGCTCGTCCAGCCCGTACAGATCGGGCACGAAGCCCACGCGCCCATCGGGCAGCGCGATGGCGGTGCGGTAGACGATCAGCACCGGCACGCCCTCGGTCAGCGTCGCGGTGGTCGGGCGCGCCTGGCGCATGGCCTGCTGGATGCGCGCCTCGGTCCATTGCGGCTGGTCGTGCAGCAGCCAGTGCGCCAGCGACACCGGCTGCTCGACACGGACGCAACCGTGGCTGAAGTCGCGCCGGGGGCGCCCGAACAGGGCCGGCGTCGGGGTGTCGTGCAGGTAGATCGCCTGGTTGTTGGGCAGGATGAATTTCACGTTGCCCAGCGCGTTGCGCGGCCCCGGCCGCTGGCGGACGCGCAGGCGCCCGGCCAGCACGGCGTCCAGCGCCTCGGGCGTCACCGCGGTGCTGGCGCCGTCCGGTCCGACGAATTCCATGCCCTGCGCCGCCAGATAGCCCGGGTTGGCGCGCAGCTTGGGCACGGTTTCCTTGCGCGCGATGGAAGCCGGAATGTTCCAGTACGGGCTGAACTCGATCCAGCGCATGTCCTCGTCGAACTGCGGCGTGCGCGTGTCCAGCGCCTTGCCGACGATGACGTGCATTTGCAGATCCTGGCGCACGGCCGGCGTGGCGCTGGCGGACATGGCGGTGTCCTGCGAGAAGGCGCGCAGCTCGAACTCGGGGATGTTGACGGTGATGAAGCGCGGGGCCGCGGGCAGCGGCGTCAGGCGCAGGCGCTCCAGCGCCAGCGCGATCTGGCGTGCGCGGGCGGCGGGCGCGACGTTCAGCGCATCGACCGTGGCCTTGCCCAGCACGCCGTCGTCGGCCAGGCCATGCCGCGCCTGGAAGGCCTTGACCGCGGCTTGCAGCGCAGCGTCGTAGTCCAGCGGCGCGGGCGTGCCTTTGGGCAGATCGCCCAGCGCGCTCAGGCGCTCGGCCAGGGTCGGCACGCCGGCCCAGCGCTGACCGGGGCCGAGCTTGCCCCCCGGCAGCGGCGGCAGTGCCTGCTGCCAGGCCGGGTCGTCGCCCAGCGCCCGGTAGCGGGCCAGTGCGCCGCGCAAGACTGCGTACTGCGGCCAGGGCGGCGTGGCCGCGCGTCGGGCCTCGTCGGGCGTGCCGCGGGCAACGGCCTCGCGCAGCAGCAGCGGCAGGTCGGTGGGCGCTGCGGTGGCGCTGTCGTAGTGTGCGTTGAGCTGGCGGGTGGCGTCCACCCGGCCGTAGCGCAGTTGCTGCAGGTAGCGGGTGGCGGCGTCGGTGAGGGCGGTATCCAGCCGCGCGGCCTCATCGGCGCTCGGGGCCTGCGCCTGCGCCGCCGCGACGGCGCGGGCCAGGTCGGCGGCGCCGTAGTCGGCCGGCTGAAGGCCGTCGCGTTCGGCGTGGGTCAGCCAGTCGACGACCGTGTGCGCTGCGGCGAGCGGCCGGCCGGCGCCGTCCAGCCAAAGCGTGTCGGCCCAGGCCGGCGGCGTCGGTCCCAGCCAGACACCGCTGGCGCAAACGAGGGGGAGGGCGCGGCGCGCCGCCACGCGGAAGACGGACATCGTGCGGGAGTGCTGCTGAATCGGGGGCGGTCGTTGGCACCGCGGGTGGCGGGGTGTCATGCACCATGATAGCGGCGGCGCGTTTGGCCTCGCGCTACACGCGGTCGGAGCGCCCCAGATGGTTCTCCAGCCGGCGCAGGCCCACGGCCAGGCCGAAGGTCATCAGCCAGTAGATCAGGGCGATGAACAGGTACGGCTCCCAATAGCGGCCGTAGGCCCCGGCCACGGTGCGCGCGGCGTAGGCCAGCTCGGCCAGGCCGATGGCCGACACCAGCGAGGTGTCCTTCAGCAGCGAGATCATGTTGTTGCCCAGCGGCGGCAGCATGCGCCGGAAGGCCTGCGGAATGACGATGTAGCGCAGCATCTGCCCATGCGTCATGCCCAGCGACAGCGCCGCCTGCTGCTGGCCGCGCGCGATCGACTGGATGCCGGCGCGAAACACCTCCGAGATGTAGGCCGCCGAGTTGAGCGTGAGCGCCACCACGCCGGAGATCAGCGCGCCGTGGTCCTGCTTGAGCGTTCGCGCCAACTCGCCGCTGATCAGCAGGCCGTGCACGGGGTGGATGAACAGCGGCATCACCGCAAAGTGCATCAGCAGAATCTGCACGAACAGCGGCGTGCCGCGAAAGAAGCTGACGTACACCGTGGAGGGCCAGCGCAGCGCGTATTTGAAGATGCCCTTCCAGGGCTGGTGGCGCGCGTCGGCCAGGCGCGCCAGCGCCAGCAGCAGGCCCAGGAAGATGCCCATGGCGATGCAGGCGATGGTCATGCCCACGGTCACCAGCGCGCCCGACCAGAACAGCTGCTTGTATTCGACCAGGATGTCGGGGCGGAACCACCCGAACCAGATCACGGGCTTGGCGTCATCCATCGCTTGCTCCGGGCAAAAAATGCAAAGGCCGCGGGGCGGCCTTGAGAGGAGAGGGACAGGGCGAGCTTATTGCGCCACGTAGTCGGTCTTGAACCACTTCTTGTAGATGGTGTTGTACGTGCCGTCGGCGCGGATCGCGGCCAGGCCCGCGTTGATCCGGTCAAGCAGCGCCTTGTCGCCCTTGCGCACCACGATGCCGAAGTGCTCCTTGGGGAAGTTGGGGTCTTCCACGGTCTTGAGGTTGGGGTCGAGCGAGGCGCGGTAGGCGATCACGCCGTTGTCGCCGATGGCCGCGTCCACGCCGCCACCCGACAGCTCGGACATGATCAGCGGCGTGCTCTCGAAACGGCGGATGTTGGCGCTGGTCTTGCCCTGCACGCGGCTGATGACGTCGTCGCCGGTGGAGCCGCTGACCACGGCCACCTTCTTGTCCTTGAGGTCCTGCAGCGACTTGACGGTGCTGGACTTGGGCACGGCGATCAGCTGCCGCGCGTCGAAATAGGGCGCCGAAAAATCGAAGCTCTGCTTGCGCTTGTCGTTGATGGTGACGCCCGAAATGACGAAGTCCACGTCACCGTTGTTGAGCGAGGCGAAGATGCTGGTGAACGGCGTGTTCACGATGCGCAGCTTCATCTTCTCCTTCTGGGCGATGGCGTTGACGATGTCGATGTCGAAGCCGACGATCTGCTTGTCCTTGTTCTCGAACGCAAACGGCGTGTAGGTGGCGCTGGAGGCCACCACGTATTCGCGGTCCTTGCTTTGCGCCGCGGCGGGCAGCGCGGCCAGTACGCCCGTGGCGAGCAGGGCGGACAGGAGGAGGCGGCGTGTTTGCATGGTGGCGGCGCTCAGGCGGTGACGGGGCTGGGATTGTAAAAGCGCGCGCCCCTTTGGGCGGGGCGGGCGCCGGCGGGTCACTTCAAGACGTCGCCGGTGCACAGGTACTTCATCTCCAGGTATTCGGCGATGCCGTGCGTGGAGCCCTCGCGCCACAGGCCC
>Ga0116191_1002263_pt1 | contig 14746 bp, 14 predicted proteins | sample AD_UKC111_MetaG_FD_89897 | JGI IMG/M metagenome (GOLD analysis project Ga0116191, IMG submission 89897) | Active sludge microbial communities of municipal wastewater-treating anaerobic digesters from Hong Kong - AD_UKC111_MetaG | ecosystem: Engineered > Bioreactor > Anaerobic > Digestate...
TAAGAGAGATCCTTACCTTTTATTTCTTATAAAATATCTTTCAATCGCTGTAGCGCACATTTTGATGTTGGGGTCACACGCGAACTTTAAGAGAAGGGCTTGGGACAATAACTTGAAAGTGAAGGTCTTTAACTCTACCTCTAAATAGCGGTGTAAAGGTAAGCAAATTATTTGTGAATAAAGAATTTAATAATAAAATGTTATTATTATCATCATCATATCTCTCATCTATCATTGTAATTTTTTATTAGGTGGTCATAAATTGAATCCTTCCATAACTTTGCTTAAGTTACCGACTAAAATATGTTAATATGACCGTTCAAGAACAAATAAAATAACGAATAAACCGAGCTAGACTAAGAACGGTCTTCTTTGTTAGTTACTTTGCGGAGTTCGATAATGAATTCGTATGTCTTATTGTCTGAATATTAGTATTTGTAATCGTGCTATTGTTAGTATTTGCAGACAAAAGCACTTTTATTCTTATTCAACCAAATATTTATGAAAATATTTGATGAATAAATTTATCTCTTGGTCTACAGAAAATGAATCGGAACGCTGTTGCATATAAACGAAAAAGGTATATAAACGAAATTCCTCTTTTCCTATGTGATCAGCTTGGGGCCATGGAATAAGGATTATAGACCCGATTTTCGGCTTTATTTCCCCTCAGACCTCCAAAGTTAAACACTATTCCCTGAACGAGAGAGAGGACAGCGACACATCCTTGCTCCTTCAGAGAGATGGGTAGCCAATCTGCCGCTGAGCAACTTGGCTTTGGAGTCAGTGAGAATGACGTGCATCTTCTTGCGGAGCAGGCGGTTGACGAAGAGATGCCACCCCTCAATATTCTGTATCTCATCATTGATAGTTGAAGTCGTCGTATATCTTATACATAACTTCCAGAACGTCGTTCAAATCACTTGCCTAGGCCGATTAGTTGCTCGTCGTCGAAGTTCGCATAGGCATATTTCACGCCCTTGTAGCGTAATGCCTGATATCACAGCGTGGACTTGCCGCTACGTCGTGCACCTATCACTACCTGATCACTACCTGAGTTTGGCGCTATTCAAGTCGATCTGCTGTTCTTCGCATCGCTGGCACTGAACCTCCTGTGCGTATTCTTTCATTTCCTCATTCTGGTCGGAAAGGGCGAACTTCAATGTTCTCTTATCTACCATAATCTCTGTTTTTTATAGTAAAAATGTAAAAATATTTTTTACGCGTTATTTTGCAGAAAACGTCGTTATAAAACGAGTTATTTGTACAATTATGCTTGCTTTAGACCGCTTAATCATAGAGGAGTATGGGGCATTTTAAGTAATATGTGTCTGATTGAAAGTTAGCGGAAAAGCATCTTTAGAATTAATTTCCGCTGATTTTTATGTAAATATCAGCGGGGAATATCAAATATTTTCAAATTCCGCTGATTTTGTCAGAAAGAAGTTGTATCACATTGGGCATCGCTGGCGTTAAGACCTACACCTTGGATTTCAAATCAAATGGCGACAAAGAAAGTAAGGAAGTGAAAATTGATATGCTGATTGACCTATCCGACAATGTGATAAACCTATGCGAAATGAAATTCTCTTAGGAAGTATTCACCATTAACAAGGACTACGAACAACAGTTAGACATAAGATAAGTTGCTTCTGCAAACTTACCAATACCCGTAAGGCTGTATACTGACTTTGATTACTATGCATGGTGTAGAGCACAACGCATATTGGAACATAGTGCAAAAGGAAGTTACAGCAGAAAACCTTTTTAAAGAATTCTAATTGTGGTAGTAATGATAAAACATAAAAAAACAGGAATGAATCTAGAAGATTTCTTTCTTAACTATAAAAATGAGACCTCATTCCTTTTCAGATACGAAAGTAGTATATGAAGTGAAACTTACAAAAGAACCGTTTAATTATAAAATGTCGAAGTTGGCAAATGATATGATGCAAGATGCTTTTGAAAATTTCATTTGACATGTCGCATATAGTTGATAGCTCCCAATATTAATCCCGCTACGGACCCCAATAGTGACGGCAATGGCAAGACTGATGGTAAGTCATATCCGATATCTGCTGATATATCGGATTAGTGGTATATTGGTTATGGTAGAAATCACTCTGGGAAGTGGGCGTTTGCAATTAGTGTAAAAACTGAATGGAAGCCTAAATTAAAAAGTGATGTTAAAAAACAGTAATTAAAAGTACAGAAATATCAATTAAGACTGATTGTATTTGAAATTGCGCAAAGCCGGATGGCTTGAAATTATTTCTGTAATTGAATGACGATAATCAATAAGAAAATAGTCATATCGGCAAAAATATTGCGTTAAAAAGTATATTTATTACGAAATATAGAAATATTTTCTTGCGTATTAAAAGTTTTATGTATCTTTGCAGAAGATAAACGTAACATATTAAATATGATATCAATATGATCAGAGACTTTTGGGTTAAGAACTATCTGTCCATTTGTGACAAACAAGAACTGAGTTTTGTTGCTAAAGGTCCTGCTTCGGAGCTAGTATCTGAAGTTGCAGAAGACGTGTTCCTCTATAAATTAGGTATCTTGTATGGTTCTAATGCTTCTGGCAAATCAAACCTGCTAATAGCCATGAACGAAGTGTTTCGGTTAATGGTCATGCCTAAATCAAATGCGAGCAAGAAAATTCTTGGATATATCCCCTTTGTGTTGACTGCTAACTTACCGACTGAGATGCATGTGTCTTTTTATGCTGATGGCATTAGATATGACTATGAAGTAACCTTTAACGGAGACTATATACTTAAAGAAATTTTGAACTATTATCCCAAAAAAGCAAAGTCGTTGTTCTATGAACGTACTTTTGTTGAGGATAAGGTGCAAGCTGATATCAAGTTCGGTACAAGTCTAAAGTTACAATCCAAAACACAGGATAGTATCCGAGAGAATACACTCAACAATCACAGTGTGCTTTCCGTTTGTAATAAAACGGCTTTCAAAGAGGATATAGAGCCTTTTAACGTATTGAGTAATTGGATAATGGCCAATTGTCATGATGTGGATGGAGATAGTGAAAAAGAAAAGGGTATCGTGGAGATTCTAAGTGAAGTATATAAAGATAATAAGAAGCGTAAATTCTTCAATCAAATGCTTTGTAAAGCAGACTTAAATATACTTAGATACAAACCTACTATTGAAGATCGAACAATTTCCCAAGAATTCCGTGAACGAGTCAAACTAGAAAATATACCTGAAAGTATGAAGGAGGCTCTGCTGAAATCAACTGTTGAATCAGTTACTTTTATGAATCATTCAGAAAATGGAGATTTCGAAGTCCCCCTAAGATTACAGTCAAAAGGAACAATTAAGTATGTACGTATTCTCAATGTTTTGTATGATATGATTACAGGTTCCCATGTCTACTATTTGGATGAGCTTGGTGAAGATCTTCACTATGATCTGTTGTTTTATTATCTAAATGTATTTCTCTTCAATTCAGATAAGTCTCAGCTTATAATAACCAGTCAGGAGACAGCTTTGCTTTCTCAAGACCTTATTAATGAAAATCGAGGTGTAGTATGGTTTGTTGAGAAGAATAAAGAAACAGCCTCTTCTGAATATTCACGTGGTGATTCTTTCGGACTTCACAAGAATCTATCTTTGTATAATTCCTATCGTATAGGCAGGCTTGGAGCTAAACCTGAACTGGGTAGCATCTTCATTGATATGGAGGATTGATATGGGAAAACAGCATAAGACAACATTGATTTTGGGCGAAGGCCCAACTGAATTCTTCTATTTCAAGTCCTTGAACGGTGTGTTTAAGGGTTTGACCGTAAAATCTGATTATCCGAAACATACTAATATCAAAGAGCTTGATCTAAAAATATCGGAGGGGGTTGTCTTGGGCTTTGATATTGAAGAAAAAATACCTAATACGTTTAAAATGCCTGCCCAGATTATGATATAACTGGAACTTGCATGAATGCAGTTATCTTTTATAAAAAATAAAATTCAATGTGTAATATCACTGCTGTCCAAAGAAATTTAGAATAGGGACAATTCACCCGGATTCGATTCATTCAGAGGATCATTTGATTTAACGAATAGTTCGCCAAGAGGCTTCCTCTGAAAGAGAACACTTCCGATGGCGGACGATAATATATAAAGTTCTTGATTCACATGGTACATCTTCTTCGCTATAGCAAGCAGCAGGTAATCGCAGATGGCAATCCATATCTGCGAATAGACCGCATTCTCGCTTGTCCCGTAGAAGGACTTGATGTGAAGATGATGTTTAATCCACTTAAAGAAACACTCCACCTGCCAACGCTCCCGATAGAGTTCCGCAATGGTCAAGTACGAGTGTGTGAAGTCGTTAGTCAGAAACCTGTAAACGTTACCTGTCGCATAGTCTTCATAGACCACCATGCGGAGTGTTTCCGGATACCATTTGGAAGTCTTTTGACCAGCCAGCCGGATGACAGAGTCACTGAGGACGCCTGTGCTTTTATCAACCAGTCGTTCTTCCTCGATCTCATACTGCATGTTGTCTTTGGCTCTTGTCACGAAGAAGGCTTGCTGCCGATGGAAGTGATTAAACAATTGGTGAAAATCTACATAGCCTTTGTCCATAAGGTAGTAATTACCAGGCTCTACGGGAATCAGGCTCATCACCTTCGAATCATGAACAGCGGCTTCTGTCAGATGGATAAACGTGGGGATCGATCCACGCAAGTCGAGCAAAGTGTGCATCTTCACACCACCCTTGTCATGATGGAGGCGAGCCCACGGACAAAGCTGAAGGCAGAGCTTGATGGTGCTGCTGTCGAAAGCATATACGATACCATCAACATCAAGTCTGGAAGGCTCATCCTTATACAGGTCGCGAGCCCACGCTATGAGCACCAGGCCGAAGTCTCTATAGATATGCCAATCCTTAGTCTCATTGATGTGAGCAAGCGTGGAACGCTGGATATATTTGATGCCCGAGGAGTACAGATTGGCGGACAATCCCACCAACGAGGCATCAATGCTGCGGAGACTGTCTTGATGTGTAAACTGAGCAAAACTCATCACCATAAACTGATCTCTGCATTTGAACCCGACGGCATGTCGATTGCCGTTGTATCTCTTTACGCACTTGTCGAATTCATATCTTGGTATGAGCGACATGATCTGAGCGAATACGGTCTTTCCCTGATTCATGATTTCTGCCTCTTGCAATATAATTTGCAAAAGTACAAAATCAAATCCCGAAAAATTAATATTCGCGTAAATCATTGATATAAACTAATTTAAATCATGTCCGAAAAATTTTCTTTGGACAACAGTGGTGTAATATATATTATACTTTTACAGAAAAGGCAAGAGATTTTAAATATTCAAAAGTCGATACAATAGACGAATTGAATAAACTTGTAAAGCAGTTGTCTCCTAATAAATCATTACGCTTTAGGGGCGTTTGTGAGGCAAAATGGCATATGTGGACATCGCTTCAAAGATGTTGCCCAAAGGGGGTTCCTAATAAGAAGTATATGCAAGGTTTGTTGGGTGAGGTAAAGAAAAATGATGATGTTCACAAGTTCTTTACAGATAGCAATATTGAAATTAATGACTTGTCATGCCTATCATTGATGCAACATTTAGGCCTCCCGACACCCCTTCTTGATTACACCATAGATATAAATATAGCCCTTGCATTTGCTGCTGATGGTGCAAAGAATAATGAGGATAAATCTGGAACTGATGGTTATTGCTCGCTTTACTATTTTGATTTGGTTGAAGAAAAAGACTTTAGCCATAGTGTCCAGAAAATATTAAGTATTGGCATTAAAACAGGTGCTAAAATGCTAACTGATCATTTAAAAAAATATCCAAATGAACCCGTTGATGATTCGGTTTTGAGAAATTTAGGTAAATATGTACAATTGAGAGATTTGGAGAACTTGGAATTCGCGTTTGTGGAATTTCAAGAGGTTGCGCCCGAAGTCTGTACTCTCGATTCCCAGATTCTTAATCTTACAAATCCAAATTTGGTTAAACAAAAAGGTGGTTTTGCCATAAATCAATATAACGATAAAACGCCTTTCGAGGAAAATTGGAATATGAGAACAAAGGAGAGAAGATACAAATTAGCGAAAGATATGAGACCTTGTATAATTCAGTTGCCGATTAAAGGAATATATACTATGCAGCGGATGAAATGTGTAGATATAAGAAAAGACGTGATATTAAAATGGTCGAAGATAAATTCAATAGAATTATACGATAAGTCTGAAAGTATTGAAGAATTAAAACATTTACTATCAGAGATTAAAGATGGCTATGATAGTCTAGTCATCGAGAATGAGTAATAGAGTTCAGTTTAAAATTAAATGGCAAAACTATCAGAAATTATAACCCAACTTGATAATGGCATTAGAAAAATGTCATATTATGACGTATGTTCTATGATCAATTCATGCGATACGGAAGATCTATCGTCTTTCGAGGCAAAAGCAGAAATCATTGGTATGTCGTTTGTTGAGGATTCTGGCGGCAAGGAATGTGGGTGTTACTATGGTCCTGAATCGACATGGAAAAAGAAAAATACGGATGAAATAGTTTGTTTTCCTTATGTCTCAGATATTACATCTGAATATATTGAGTATTGGACAAAACGAGCTGCTGAAACGAAGAACCCTCTCCTGAAAATGAGATATACTGGATTGGTATGGGAATTTGGGAAAAAATTAACAGGCAAAGATCCGGATTTCAAGGATATTAAACTGGAATTTATTATATCATCTGTTGAAACTGTTGAGCAGGACCTTGCAGAATATTCCATTAGTGGTTTAACTTATTCTAAACGTGCTATAGAAAAATCAATTAGCATTCGTAATACTCATTTGACAGAAAGGTGTATTAAGGCGATGCTTGCTTATCAGACAAGATATGAAAAAGATGATTTATCTGGTATTTGGGGGCTTCCTTTCAGAATAATGATGGAGCACATAGAATCTTTCGAGAAATTTGAATCAGATATGCTAAAGGCGATGCTCGATAGGTTTGAGAGAATTGAATCTCAATGCAAGGGTAATGGCAAAAAATCCGATGCATCCATTCATACGCTGAAAACTATAACAGAACTGTTAGTTGAATATTATGCTCAAAAGCATGATGTAGAAAAAATAAAAGAATATCTTGAGAAGTATCATGCTTGTTTGGTTATACTATATGATAGTCAAGGTGCAATGTGGTCTCATTGCATGATACAAGGCCTTCAAAATCTTTATAGGAAATGTAATCTACCAAAAGATGCTAATCGACTCTATCTGGAAATTCAATCGCTATCAAGTAGAATTTCTGCTGAAATGAAACCTGTACAGATATCTGTACCTATTAATAACTTACAAATAGAGGAGTATTTTAAACCTTTTTTGGAAGGCTCTGCAGAAGATGTTTTGACAAAATATATCTATAAAAATTTGATTAATTTGGACGATGAACGTAAGAGACAAAAAGAGGAGGCCGAAGGAAGTCCTTTAATGGATATGATAAGGACTGTTACATATAATCAGGCAGGTATGCCAATCAATAACATTGGAGTGGGTGAGCGTGCTGAAGAGCAGAAACTTTCTTATGGTATATATAGAAGGATGCTCATTTCCTCATTCTTTGTCAAAATTCACATTCAAAAGATGAAAATAAAAGGAATATACACATATGATATGGTCATGAATCTTTTTAAGAATTCGCCATTGATTCTTGATTCTCAAAGGCCATTACTCGAGAAAGGCATGAAGGCCTACTTTGAACAAGATTACATTGTCGCTTGCCATATACTTGTACCTTTGTTTGAAGACGCTATTAGAATATTAGCAGCTTCTAATGGCCATGAGGTTTTAAGGCCGAATGCTGATCCTCAAGAAGGGAATGAATATGTCTCACTCGATAGATTGTTAGATGAAATTGAAAGTGATAATGATAACCTTAAAAATATTGTTGCATATTTTAAGAACATTTTCACGGATAAGTTTGGGTGGAATACTAGAAATCTGTTGTGCCATGGTGTGCTTCCTGCTAGCGCTTTCAATGATACCCTGGCAGATAGAGTTGTCCATGCATTCTTGTTACTTTCATTATTTAAATCGGTAAACAAAGAAGATGATAGCACCAACACAATTGAAGAAGCCAAGTAATTGGCAAGATTTTGAGAAGCTTTGCAAGTTTTTGTGGGGCGAAATATGGGATTGTTCTGATTCTATAAAACGCCATGGACGTCAAGGTCAAAACCAATATGGCGTGGATGTATATGCCTATGTTGAAAAGCATAAAGGCTACTGTGGTATCCAGTGCAAGGGTAAAGATGAATATACAAATGCCCAACTTTCAGAAGACGAAATAGATCTCGAAATAGAGAAGGCAAAGGCATTTGAGCCTGCATTATCATTGCTTGTCTTTGCCACAACGGCAAACAAAGATGCCAAGATAGAAGGATATATTCGTAAGAAAGATGTTGAGAATAGAAAGTTAGGCCTATTCAAAATTGATATTGCTTCATGGGAAGATATTGTTGACCATTTGGAACATTACAGAGAAACTTATAACTGGTATGTAAACAATTGTCAGTTTAAAGATGCTACGGATATTAGTGTTACGTTTGATGGTAAAGAAGAAATAACGATTCATCCAGAGTATATAAGGACAACTACTCATTATATGTATAAGCAACCTTCATCAGTAGATATTGATTTACTTAAGCAAATGGTATCGTTCGAGTTGTTCACTAGACCTTTAATTACGCCATTTAATCAGCTCCAAAAAATAGATAAAAGATGGTGCAAATTACATATTCATATTGAGAATATTGGATGTACAGTCATTAAAACTCCAAAACTCATTCTCCAATTTCGGCCAGAAGACATTGAGAATTTAGATGATAGATTTTATTATTGCAATGCGTTTGGCATTAATGAGGCTGCTAAAGCTCAGATTAATGCAAGTAAAGACGCAAAGCGAGAAGTCTTTCAAACTTATCGAAACGAGATAGAATATAGGCCTAAAGAATCTGTTTTTGTACAGAAAGACGATCGAAATTTCACAATTAGTATAATTGCTGCTAATGGTGTATCTACGTTTCTACTTTATTGGCGTTTCCTTTGTGAAGATTATCAGAAGGAAGGATTCTTAACGATTAACGTAGAACCAAATATTGAAGATAAGATTACGAATATTGAGGTTGAGAACGAGTCAGAGGTAAAGCCTGATGAAGTGACAATAGAACCAAAGATTATTGAAAAATAAAAAATGCAAATAATTCCGATTTTCGAGGTTGTCAGTAGAACTGTGTCAAAGCTAAGACAATAAAATTATAACCAATGCAGTTAAAAACTGCGGGAAAGGATTAGTAATGACAGAAGAAGAGTATGCCGAGATGTTGTCTCAGGCAAAAGAGCAGTTCAAAAGCGGTAAGCCGTTGTTTGGTAAAGATGGAGCATTCCATCAAGTATTGGAGGATTTTCTTAACGCCTCGATGGAGGGCGAGATGGACAGCCACCTTGAATCGGAAAAATCCTCAGGTAAGAGTAATCGTCGGAATGGCAAGATGCCCAAGGAAGTCCAGACGGAGTATGGCTCCGTGGAAGTGGAGACTCCCCGTGACCGTGACGGTTCATTCTCTCCGGAGACGATAAGGAAGCGTCAGACCATTCTGGCAGAAGGGCTTTCCGACAGAATCATCAGCCTGTATGCGACAGGTCAAAGTGTCCGTGACATAAGCCATTTCCTTGAAGAGAACTACGGCAACAGTATCTCGGCTGACACCATCAGCAATATAACGGACAAGGTGTGGCCTGAGATAAAAGCCTGGCGTACACGTTCGCTGGATCCCGTCTATGCCATAGTATGGATGGATGCCATCCATTACAAGGTCCGTGACGAGAGCGGCTCCACGGTTTCCAGGGCTGTTTATAATGTAATCGGCATCGATAAGGACGGCCATAAGGATTTGCTGGGCATGTATGTTTTCCACAGTGAGGGGGCAAACTTCTGGCTGGGGGTCTTGACTGATTTGCAGAACCGCGGAGTACAAGACATTCTCATAGCCTGCGTTGACGGCCTTACAGGGTTCCCTGACGCCATACGGAGCGTATTTCCACAGACAGATGTGCAGCTCTGCATCATCCATCAGATACGCAACTCCGTGCGATATGTCGGCAGCAAGCATCGGAAGGAGTTTCTGAAGGATCTCAGGCTCGTTTATGCCGCAGCCACAAAGGAGAAGGCTGAAACGGAGCTTGACAGCCTTGAGAAGAAATGGGGGGACGAGTATCCTATTGTCATCAAGTCCTGGCGTGACAAATGGGACGACCTGAGCCGTTATTTCCAGTACACGGCTGGCATACGGCGCATCATCTATACGACCAACACCGTGGAGGGCTATCACCGCCAGGTACGAAAGGTAACCAAGTCAAAAGGCGCATTCGACAATGATGACGCGCTGTACAAACTCGTTTATCTCGTATACCGCAATATCAGGAAGAAATGGACCATGCCGATTGCCAACTGGGGACAAAGCGCCCAACAATTGGCCATTAAATTTGGAGATAGGTTTAAAATAATGTAACTTTGCCTGCGGAAGGTTCCTCAGCCCGCCAACACGATTAAAAATCGTGTCGCCAGTCTGAGGTTAAAATTAAAAGGAATCACAGCCTTGACACAGTTTAAATGACATACCCCGATTTTCTACGGTTTAGAATATAAATATTTCTACAATAAAGTCACATTCAGGTCATTTTTTTCCAAATTCATGGACTCTCTGGCTAGTTTTAAGTTTTGAGTATAGTAATTCTGGCAAATATGCCACCAGTTAATTTAGTTCCAAGTAAATATCATTTTTAGCCAATATATTTTGAAGCCAGTCAATCTGAAATATGCAGTTTATCGAAGTAAATACTTAATATTTATGATTTTATCGAAGTATTTTGCTATGAATTTTAAAACCATTGAAGTTTGGCTACTCAAAAACATAAACTTCTTATGCGACTATCCCCTTTACCACTAAGATTCTTTTTAACGCAGATGTATGTTCTGATATAATGCGTGAACACATGCTAATCTGACGTAAATTTTAGTCTTGCACAATGATATATTTTCCTGAATCAAATGAATATTGCTCATTTTGAAAGACGTAACCTAACTGATTTGAGACACAATGAGTATGACCAATTGTGGCATCAATGTTTCGGTGAGAGTGACCATATATCCAATACTCAATAGGACTTGATGCAATGTAATTGCCAAGTTCAACTGTAAATGCCCCATTCAACGGACTTCCTTTGAATTCATCAGCCATCAGTTGACATGAAGGGACATGATGGGTAGCCACTATGATGTGTTTAGCTTTTGATTTAGCGATGCTATTTTTAAGAAAATCCAAGCATTTATTGTGTTCGCCATTAAAGCGTTCCCACGTCAACAAATCATTTTTACATCTGATTCTACGGAAATCAGATACTGAATTTTCTGTAATATAGGCATCCTGGGGCTCTATCTTTGACCAAAGAGTTGTAGCTATTAATTCTAAATCTTCCTTAAGCGGGACAACAACGTTATACAGACATTTTACATTCTCTCTGATTTTATATTCCCAGCCGTTGTACAATTGCTCTATATCAAACTGCTTATAGAATTCATGATTACCTGGAATGACGATGACCCTTTCAAAATTATCCGAAGCCCATGACCAGAATGGATGTTTGTCATAGTTGTCGTCTCCGAGATAACCTATATCACCAGCAAGTAACAGCATATCCCCTACCACGTTTAGTGGATGGCTCTTGATATAACGGCTGTTTTCAGCAAACTCAAGATGTAAGTCAGATGCATATTGAATTTTTATCATGATAGTATAAAACAGTTTTTAAGTTGCTGTATGAGTTCCTCTCCTGTGATGCGGCCTAAACCTGCCGCTTTGATAAAATCCGCATTTGGCAGATCGCTGCTCGCCTTTTTACAAAAACTTTCTATGTCATCTGATAATGATTTTGGAATCGCAAATGTCTCTGCTGCTCCAAGCATTGCCGCAAGTCTAAATACATCCTTTTTGTGTTTCGCTATTTGTTTGCTGTCTATTTGTTCGCCACGCGTCTTACGTTCAGACATTTCCAAATATGCTTTACATTTCAGGCAAATCAGACTTTCGATATTGGCAATATGGATACCATCTTCCAGCCGACTATGTTTTATTGTGTAATGATAATAATCATCATTCATTAGAATAGCAGAAAGACTTGACAAATCTTCACTTACAGGAATAGGAGTTAGATGAGCATCATCAGGAAAGTCAATCAAACCTAAGTTTCTTGAAAACAATTCCACCTGGTACGGGTATTCTTGATTGACGGGTTTCATAAACCTATAAAATTCTTGCCTTGTGTGTTGTTTTTCTACGGTCCCTCTATTTTGCTCGCCATAGTGGGCTGCTTTGACAAAATTCCAAAAACGAATTACAAATTCTTTTGATAGTGCTCCTACAATTAGGATTATATCAATATCTTTCGTACCCCGTGGCGTTTGGGCATAAATTTCTTCATGGATTTCACATGCTGTTCCACCTATGATGACATAATTGTCTTCAAATCCGGCAAAGAATGCTTTAAATTGTTCTATACCTCTTACCATTTTATTTCGTTTATCAAGCGATCCAGTTCAATCTGGACGCGTTCATCCTTATTATCCTTTAATGTTAAATATAAAGATAGCTTATCTACCGCCTTTCCATTACTTAGCAAGTGTGGATTGTACCTCCAAACTTCCAGGACGTTGCTTCCATACTTTTTATTAGTCATGACACCCGATGATTTCAACTCTTCTTCACTAATGGCATAGCACATATTCACATCGCCATTTATCATCGTATATTCTGCCAAGGCATTGATGCCGGCAAATAAAGCATTATCGGCGGCGCTGTCAGAGTAAGCCATCCGCTCTATGGGATTTACCAGCAGCGGCAGAGCCTTTTCCCATAGCGGTTTTCCTGTATTCGCAAAAAGATATGTCTTCTCTTTTCCCCCTTCAACAGACAAGATGTGATTGTTGGATAGCCACCTCAAAGTTCGATTGGCTGTAGCATAAGATACGCCAAATTTTTCTACAATGTCATGCGTTTTCAAACAATTGTACATAACGTCTTTCTCTAACTTATACAGGATGACACATTGTGCAAGCGTAGGAATGGCAGCGTATGTGTGTTCGTTAGAACCCCTTTGCCTTCTCAAATCAATGATTAAATCTGAGATGAACATTTGTTTTTGAGGAATAATAAAATTCACCCGTTGGTTGACAAGTCGCTGTAGATTATACGAAGCTATTTTTTCTAATACAAAGACTGGTATCATTTCCAATCTGTTTGCTATTAAAGCTTTTTGTTTATCCAATTTGGCAGGGGTAATGTCTGTACTGTCAAGGCAGAAACATAACAGAATTGGGTGTTGAAACAAATAAGTTTGATAAAACTTATATTCACTGGAGACAGCAATAGGTAAATGCCCAATAGCATCATTGTCAAGTGGAGTTAACTTCACTTGTTCATTCAGCATTGTACTAACATACAATGTGGTCTTCTTTATGTAATCATCTATATTGCACATAATCACATCTGCCTGATTTTGTGCAAAAGTAGTGATTATATTCTGAATATCAAAATTTTCAGACTACTATTTTTATATGAATCTTTTATATGATATCACATTTCATGTTCTATTTTGTCAACTCTTATAATAATCTCAGCCGAATAGTCCAAAATATGCTTCTTATGGATATTATCTAAACACTCTTTTTGTAATCTCAAATCATCCGACTACACCGTCATTCCCTATAGAAAACGCTCAATAGCGTTAAAATGTTAGTAAGTAAGTAGTTTTAGAAGGCTTCTCTTTGAAATTCCCGTTTTTTTAAGTATATTTTTGCAACAAGAAATTTTCCAAGCAACATGAGTCATGCGTTGGCTCTTGATCCTGCCGGAATTGTCTTCCGTGAGAGTTGCTGGACTTTCCTAGTATCCACCAAAATAATTAAGGAGATTGAAGAATTCTTGTCGGACATATCGTTTTCTTGTACCATCTATAAGGGGAAGGTACTCTTCTGTAGTTTCTGATATTGTAATAAACTATGTGTAATAACCTTTAAAAGTTAAGATTATGAGCAAATTACAATCAATTCAGAACATGTCCGGATGGATTCATAAATCTGTCCCAGGAGATGTAAAAGTAGGAAAACTTCCATTGCGTAACAGAAACAGCTTTGGAATTTTAGCCAGTAGGTATAATACAACTTATGGCCGCACTTTCGGTAAATATGTGCATTACAGCTATAATTACTACAAACAAGTGGTGGTTATCGTTGTTGAAAAATTAGAAGAACATGAACAATTATGCAAAACCAAAGGAAATGAAAGAAAATGGAGAGAACTTATTCCCCAGTGGTGTCTTGGAAAGGAACCGCTCGATGAAGGGACGGAATATGAATTCTGATTCAGGTAGCAAAGTTATGCTCAATGCCTCTGACACGGTTTATACTGTCAGAGACGTAGCAAATATGCTTGGCAGAAAGGAATGTACCATACGCAGACGTATTGAGAATGGTCTGTTGCCTGCCCATAAAGTCGGTCGTTGCTGGTACATCCTCAAATCAGAGTTCGTTGATGGTCTGAGAAACATTTAACTATCCCTCTAAATAGCAAGGTAGTTAATAAAGTCCCTGGCTGATACCCTGTGAA
>Ga0116191_1002269_pt1 | contig 14738 bp, 10 predicted proteins | sample AD_UKC111_MetaG_FD_89897 | JGI IMG/M metagenome (GOLD analysis project Ga0116191, IMG submission 89897) | Active sludge microbial communities of municipal wastewater-treating anaerobic digesters from Hong Kong - AD_UKC111_MetaG | ecosystem: Engineered > Bioreactor > Anaerobic > Digestate...
CTTTTCAACCCTAAGCGGTCTGGCTAGTATCACTACTAGCAGCGTTACCAGCATTACGGCCACTTCTGCAGTATGCGGTGGAAGCATTGCAGATGATGGGGGATTTAGTATTATTGCCCGTGGCGTTTGCTGGAGCACCAGCCCAGAACCTACAACTAATGATGAGCATACCCTTGATGGAAGTGGAACAGGATCTTTCACCAGCAACCTTACAGGGCTATCCCCTAATACTAACTACCATGTTCGTTCCTACGCCACAAATAGTGTTGGAACTCAATATGGGAATCAAATTATTTTTACCACAAGAAAACATTACTGAACCAGGTAGAACTATTGCAGATATTGACGGAAATTCCTATAAATGGGTTGGAATTGGTTCACAAATATGGATGGCTGAAAATTTTAAAGCCACACATTATCCAAAGGGAACTGAAATACGGTAATAAATTTGAATAATAAATAAAAGAAGTAGTTAACCAAATATTTTATTAGGGTATGTTTTACAGTTGTTCAAGGAAGTTTAATACAAAAAGAACTAGCATAAGAATATTGTTACTAGGAAGTTTGTTAATTACAACGTTGTCAGCCTTGTCTCAAGAGAAGATTTATGTAAAAAACGTTAGCGGTAATTGCATTATTTCCTCAAACCTTACTCTTGAACAAGCAAAGGAAAAAGCTATTAAAGAAGCCAAAATCGAGGCTTTACGAATTGCTGGAATACCTCAAAATATAACATCAACCGAAGTATTGACAACTTCAGAGAATAACCAAAATTTTGAGCAGGCTTTCAACTCATTTTCCAATATTGAAATTCAAGGTACTGTCCTTGAACCCGACACAATTCTGGAAAATAAATTTATTGATGAATTTGGAAATTTTATTATAGAAGTTTCTTTTAATGCTACTGTTCTGCAGTATGAAACAAAACCTGATCCATCTTTTGCAATAAGTGTGAAAGGAATAAGGGATTATTACGAAAATAACGGAAAGATAACCTTTTTTTTTAAGCCTTTTGAAGATGGCTATTTAAAAATTTTTCTTTTTAACGACAACAATGAAGGGTTTATTATTTACCCCAATAATTATGAAGCAAATAGGCTCTTTACTAAAAACAAAACAGTAGATTTTCCACTTATGCCCCAATACTTAGATTACATTGTCGAAACCAGTAAACAAAGAGAAATTGACCACTTAGTATTTGTTTTTACTAGGGAATCAATTCCTTTTGAGGAGAAGGTAAACGTTCATAACATTTTAAACTGGATTTACTCAATTGAACCCAATCAACGAGTGGTTAAATACTTCCAATTTGTAATTGTTAACAACATGTAGGCTATTAATTTTTCATCAATATAACATAAAAGTAAAATCGATGCCGAAATAAAGAGATGAACTATCTCTATTTTAAAATTTTTTGGAGGTGTAATATGAAAATGAAATCCACACATGGCTTCCCAACTGGTTTGTTGATAGCCATGATAATTATTTTTCAAATAACTTTAGAAGGTTATGCTCAATCAGACGATTCGCCTGTAATGATCCTGAAAGGGCATACAGGTAGTGTTGAATCTGTTGATTATAGCCTGGATGGGAAAATTTTGGTAAGTGGCTCATGGGATAACTCAATAAAAATTTGGGATACTTCCACTGGAAATTGCATCAAATCTTTCTCTGACAATAAAATTAAGGGCATCTCTGTAGTTTTTTGCCCAGATGGAAAAAAAATTGCATGTCGATCCAATGACAATTCAATTAGAATACTTGATGTATCATCAGGGAAAAATATTATGGCAATACCTACTCATAGTACAAGTACATCAGTTGCATACCACCCGGGTGGAAAACACATAGCAGGAATATCAGAATCTGGAGATTTTGCATTTAGCATTTGGGATATATCAACAGGTAATTGCCTAAAAACATTCTATGGTCACAGTGGGATTATTTATAAAGTAACTTTTAGTCCCTTTGGTAATCACATAGCGAGTGGTTCTGATGATAACACATTAAAAATTTGGGATACTTCCACTGGAAAATGCATTAATACATTCACAGGCCACAACGGTAGTGTTATTTCAATTGATTACAGCCCAGATGATATTCATATTGCTAGCGGATCGACTGATGAAACAATAAGAATATGGGATCAACAATCGGGAAAGTGCACCAAAACGCTTTCAGGACATAAGGGAAAAGTTGTTTCAGTATCTTTCAGCCCAAACGGGAAGTACCTTGCAAGCGGTTCTAGTGATAATTCTATTAAAATTTGGAATGTTTCCGATGGCCATTGCATAAAAACATTTTACCCTAATAGTGGTAAAATTAACTCTCTGTCTTTTAGCCCTAATGGAAAATATCTAGCAAGCGGGCTAAGTGATAACACAATTAAAATATGGGACATAAGCACATTGCAACACGAAGGAGATGAAATCAAAAACTATAGCGAAAATATAAAAGTGGTTGAACCAATACAAAATATTGTTTCTGCTCCAAAAGCATGCCCTAAGTTAGAACTATCTAATCTCCTTTTTACTGATAAAAATAATAATAACCGTATTGATGGTGATGAAGAGTGTGAAATTACTTTTACTATTTCTAATTCTGGAAACGGCAGTGCTCTTAATGTAAATGCCATTCTAAAAAACAACTCTAAAATATCAGGCATTGCTTTTGACAGTATTATTGCAATTGGTAATATAGAACCTGATACTTTAAAACAAGTCAAAATACCTATTTCTGGAACAACATCTACCTTATCGAGTATTGCAACATTAGATATATCATTCAAAGAACAGAATGGATATCAGCCCGACCCTATTATGCTACAAATCGAAACAAAAGAATACCTTTACCCCATGGTAAGGATAACACAACATAAATTTTATACTGATAATGGAACAATAAAATTAGGTTCTCCAATAAAACTAAAGTGCATAGTGCAGAATACAAATCTCGGATTAGCCGAAAATATAAATGTTGAATTTCAACTTCCAACTCAGAATGTTTACCCTATCAGCGCTACTACTTTCAACATAAGTGAACTAGAACCAGGAATGACCCAGGAATTAATGTTTGAATTCATTGCAAATAAATTATATTCAGCTTCTACAATACCAATTCAAATTAAAATTACAGAAAAGCATGGTAAATTTAGTGAAAATGCAAACATATTTGCTATAATTAACGCTAATTCTGAAGTTATAACAACTTCGTCAATTGAAAATACTATTAAAAATGAAGAGTTAACAAATATTACAATTGACTCGCTTAAATCGGATGTTGATTTAAACATACCTTATAACTCCAACAAAAAAACCTATCGTTACGCCATTATTATTGGCAATGAGGATTATCAAAGTTATCAACCAAGTCTAAATGCTAAATCAAATGTTCAGTTTGCTAAAAATGATGCCTATGCTTTCAAACTATATTGTGAAAACACACTTGGAATAGAGAAGGGAAAAATTTATTGCCTTTTTAATGCTACAGCAGGGATGATGAGCCAAAAAATTGATATTATATCAAGCCTTTTAGCCCAAACTCCAAATGCTGAATTAATTTTCTACTACGCAGGACTTGGTTTAACTGATGAATCTACTAAATACCCTTACATAATACCTGTAGATGTAAACGCTTCTAACTTAAACTCTGCTATTAAACTTTTTGATATTTATAAAAGATTTAATCAAGCTGGAGCAAAACGAATAACTATTTTTATTGATGCATGTTTTTCAGGCGTTGCTAGAAATGATGAATTAATTGCTAATAGAACCAAGAGGGTAGCACCAAAAGTAGAGACTCTTTATGGGAACATGGTTGAATTTACTGCATGTAGCGGAGAACAGTCAGCATTAACATATAAAGATGTCAAGCATGGTATGTTTACTTATTTCCTTTTAAAAAAACTACAGGAAACTAAGGGAGATATATCATATAAGAACTTAGCTGATTATTTGATTCAAAACGTTTCAATAGAATCACTTCGAATAAATCAAAAGGAGCAAGTCCCAAAAGTTAACCCTGGCATAGAACTTCAAAGTGAATGGCAGGACTGGAACATGAAGTAAGCCGGATACATCAATGTAAATTGACGGTTTACGGAACAAAAAGCCTTTTAGGTAAAAATTTCCTTTAAGGCTTAATTTTTTTGCCTAAATTTCTTTGCTTCATTTTAAACCAATTTTTGAGTATGGTTAAATTTTACATTTCGGGTTGTTTAGTGCTGTTCTTCAATATTATACTCCCTTTTTCTGGAAAGAATATTCTTGCACAGGACTGGAATAAATTCGAGGGTCTATTCGTTCAGGACACAGCACAGAAGTTTAAGGGCACTTCAAATTGTGCATTTAAAAATATCAGCACACTTAGCTACTACCCCGATACCCTTCCCGAATGGTTTTTTAACCCTCCAGAGCTGTATCAAGGTGTTGTGGGTTTAGGAATATCCGATCCCGACATGTCTATGGAAAAAGCAAAAGAGCAGGCTTACCTCAGGGCAAAATCAATGGCGCTGTTAAATTCCAACGCCAGAATTCAGTACTACAGGGATATATACTCATCGGCTAACGAGATGGGCAGGTACACCAACCTTCGCCAACGGTTCGACACATACTTCAAAATTTCTTCACTAGCCATGGTTTGCAACGCCATGTTTGAGGTTGTTGACACCCACTTCACCCGGTACAACGAGTATGTGGTATTGCTAAGCTACAACCCCGCGAACCACTTGGACGATAGCCTTTACAAGCTGGCAAGCGTTGGCTCTGCATTCCTGGTTGAAGCAACCTTTGATGATGTAATTGACCAACAGGCAGAGTATGAACTTCAGTGCAATGAAACCTACAGGGATGACTCCACCGCTTGCTCACATTTCCTCTACCGGGAAAAGGGCAATAGATTTTTAACCAGCTCCTTCATGAACGATGTTGAGGTTGGCTACCCCATGTTCCCCTACTCTTATGTATCTCCTCAGGACTCCGCCAGACAACATCCTTTCATTTCCTACTCGGGCCTTTGGAGCAACTACATGAGGCAACTTGTCAACTACCTAACCCTGAACGCCCAGCAAAGCAGCATCAAGCTAAAAAGCATGGACGACCAGTACAGCACCAAGCTTACCAACCTTAGCCGGGAGATTGCCTCCTTCAGGGCATCGCTCAACATAAACGGCATTAAATTTGCTAGTGATACCTTAAAGTTTGACCTGCAGCTTACTGAAGTAGAATCGAACTTTTAATTTGACTGCTTGCTTTTTTTGATTACAAAATATTTTTAAAGTAAATTGTAGTTTATTAACAACCTATTGTGATGAAAAAATTTAATATTTACATGGGTACCATCGTTGCCGGTGTTCTCATGTTTGATTTGCCGTCCTACTCGCAGGAGTTCAGTAAAATTTCCCCAAAGCAACTGGGTGATAAAATAACCCTGGATTATGCCATTTCCGGCGAAATCCCTGGGCAACTATTTAACATTACCCCGTACTACTCAGTTGATGGCGGCAAAACCTTCAAACAACCAAAAAGTATCAAAGGCAACGTTGGCAGCAATGTCCCCGGTGGAAGAAACCTCATTGTGGTTTGGGATGTTCTTAAGGATTTGGAAGAGCTCAACTCCGATGTAATTTTTAAGCTGGAAGGAAAAACCAGCACCACCAAGCCATTGACCGACGAATTCAACCAGGTGAACTTCTCGCTAGAGAGCTTGAACCGCACTAAGGATGGTAACATAGAGCTGTTGCTCTCAATTACCAACAACGGCCCAACCCGCGACCTTAAAATTATTAACGGGCTGGTAACCATTACCGACTTCAACAAGCAAAAGTACGATGCCCAAAGAGGTAATATTGCCGAGGTACAGGGCAACGAACGATACTCAACTCCAACCCGGACAATCAAACAGGGCGAAACGGTAAAATCACGTTTTGTTTTCGAACGTATTCCTGCCGAAATGGACAGGATTATGAGACTTGACCTGGGAGTTGAGCTTATTACCGACGAAAAGTATGGAATTGACCTAAAGATTGGGAAACTACAATTCCGCGACCTTCCTGTTTCGCAAGCACCAACCACGGGACTAAAGGTAAAGCGGGATTACAGTTTTCAGCTAACCTCCCAACCGGCACATTTCGATATTCGTAAGGTTGAAGTTGCCGATGCCATTCCTCCCGAAATTGTGGTTACCGCTCCTGCTGATGTTCCGCTGGTTGGCAAGGAGGCTACTCGTGGTCGTCCCTATGCACAGTCATCCATTGGAATGGACGACCGGCGCTTAAGATCCTTAGCATCGGGCGAGGCGTTTGCAACCACCGATAGCAACCTGACAGTAAAGGGCAAGGCAACCGACCAAAGTGGAATTTACCAGGTGCTGGTTAATGGATTTGAGGCAAAGGTTGACCCCAACGGAATTTTCGAGGCCAGCATACCCCTGGAGGTTGGCCGTAACGAAATTGCTCTACGCGCAGTTGACCTTAGGCAGAACTCCGTTGAGAAGAAATTTTTCGTGCTTCGAAAAGCCCCTTCAGGAAAGGTGGCCAAGGGAGAAACCGAAGAGCTGGATTTGGTATTTGATCAGCCCAAAACTGCCCCCAAATTTTACGCCTTGATAATGGGCGCTAACGATTACCAGGACAACAGCATTACCGACCTGGATAATCCTATCAGCGATGCCACTAAACTTTACAACGTGCTTGTTAACCGCTACACCTTCGATCCCAATAACGTTGTTTTCCTTAAAGACCCTACACGCGAGCAAATGATCAATGCCCTTGATATGCTCACCAGGCGAATCGGTAAGAATGACAACCTGCTAGTTTTCTATGCCGGACATGGATTCTGGGACAAGGAAACTGATTTTGGTTACTGGATACCCACCGATTCCAAAGGGAATAGCACAGCCAACTGGCTGGCCAACAGCCAAATAAAGGACTACGTTGCAGCAATTAAATCAAAGCACACTCTCCTCATTGCCGATGCCTGCTTTGGAGGCAGCATTTTCCATAGCCGTAAGGCGTTTCAGGAGGGTTCCAGCTCTGCTAAGGAAGCTTTTGATGCGCCCAGCCGCAAAGCCATGACCAGTGGAAACCTTACCGAAGTTCCCGACAGGAGCGTTTTCCTCGAACAGCTGGTTACCCGACTTGATGGAAACACTAAAAATTACCTAACCGCCGAGGAAATTTTTGCCAGCATAAAGGATGTTGTGATGAGCAGTAGCCCGGTAACACCTGTTTATGGAGAAATAAAGGATGCAGGCGATGAAGGCGGCGATTTTATATTTGTGAGAAAGTAAACCTAAGGGCTACCCTTGTATGGAGTAGCCCTAATTTTTTTACCGAAACCCTGAACCAATTATTTCGTAGATATAGCTGGCAAACAATAATCTAAACCTAGTAAAATCTTTTCTATTATGAAAAAAATACTACCCACTTATTTGGCTGTTGCCATATTTTTAGTAACCGGCCTTACCGTATCTGCTCAGGAAGATATTAAACTCCAGAAGCTGGAGGAAAAAGTCAAAATGGCCCAGGATAAGCTAGATAAAGCCGATGCAAAGGTCAACTCTGCTGACAGCCTCATTAGCGCAGGTAAGAACGTCATTCAAGAGGCCGAAGTTGAGGTTAGAGCGCTCGAGTCTGAAAAAAAACAACTTGATAAGGCTCATTTTGCTGAGCTTAAACCCCTTGAGAAACAGCTTCGATCAAAGGATAAGGACGAAGTAAATAGTGCCAAGGAGGAAATTAAAACCTCTGAAACCAAGTATAAGGAAGACTTGAAGGGCTGGAACGCAAGCTACAAGGAAGCTCTAAAAAAGTATGAAACTGGCAAAAAAATGGTTCAGAAGGGGGAGGAAAATATGAAAAAGGCAAAGGATGCACGGAAGGAGGCTGAAACAGCCCTGAAAGAAGCAGAACAAGCCCTTTCAAAAGCTGAAAAGGGAAAGTAGTTCAGCCTGGGTTTTATGCCCTTATCCTAGCCATAATAGACAATTCCCCCATGATAGTATTAGGGAAATGCAGTATTTTTCAACCTAGCCAACTGCCTGTTTTCTGGTTTTCTACATAAAGCGTTAGCAGAATAGTAAAAACGCTTGGGGTAGGCAATCTTGGTGTTTACTGCTTTAGCAAGGGTAGCAAAACCGAAAAGGTGGTACCTACATCCTTTTGGGTTTTGACCAGTATGTCTCCACCAAAGCCTAGGACAATCTCCCGCGAAATGGCCAGGCCAAGACCAGTTCCACCAGACTTAGTGGTAAAATTAGGAGTGAATAGCTTGGGCAACACATTATCTGGAATTCCAACCCCGTTGTCGGCAACATTAACACGTATGAACATATCCTTTTCCGCGGCTAGGGTTATGGTAACCTTCCCATCCTTACCCCGCTCTATGGACTGAATGGCGTTTTTAATGAGGTTGTTAAAAACTCTGATGAGCTGCTCCTTGTCGGCAAGCACCAGCGGTTCAACCTGTATGTAGTTGACAACGTTGAGTTCGACATTCCTGTACCCCTTGTAAAGGTTGGCTGTATCGTTGATTAAATTGAGCAGATTAACCTGTTCGCTTTTAGCGGAAGGCAGCTTGGCAAAAAGGGAAAACTCGCTTGCTATCACCGCCAGAGATTCTATCTGTTCTAAGAGGGATTGGGCAAAACGCTCGAACCGGGCATCCCAATCGGGCAAGTTGTCCTTTTTGGCCTTGACAAGATGTTGCAGGCTTAGTTTTATTGGAGTTAAGGGGTTTTTCACCTCGTGGGCTACCTGCATGGCCATTTCGCGCCATGCGCTCTCACGCTGGCTCCTGGCCAGTTCGTTGGCGCTGTGCGTAAGCTCGTTAACCATGCGGTTGTACTCTCCAATTAGCTGGCCAACCTCATCATCACTGCTATAGTCAATTGTTTGATTATTCCCTGTAATGCTAACCTTGCCTATCCGCTCGCGAATAAGCTGTAGCGGACGGGTTATCTGACTCGAAATGAAAATTGCTACGGAAATTGCCATAAGGGTTAGGAGGGCGTAGATGTTTATTATTGCCACAACAATGGAGTAAAGCTCGGAGCGCAACTCCTCCTGCCGGGTGAAGTAGGGCAGGTTGAGATAGGCCATGGCCTCACGGTTCGAGTTCAGAATGGGAACGTATGCCGAAAGGAACTTTGCCCTGCCAATATTTTCGTTATCAACAAATTTTGGGCTGTGGTTGGCTGCCAGTTCATGCCAGGCAATGGGGTTCATCCGTGGTCCCACCAGCTGCTTCTCAAATATTTCGGAGCGAGAGGTGGCTAAAAGCATGCCTGTTGTATCGTAAATGTTGATATCAGTATAGAAAATGTTAGATAAGTCAACCAGACGGTCGTTTAGGAATCCAATTGCCGAGGGATCGTTGCTTTGAATGAGGTCAACATCTCGATCCAACTCAAACATGATGGACATGAGCTTTTCGCTGAGATTTTTTTCGTTGCGCTGCTCAAAGTTCTTGAGATTATACACAATAGTTGCTGCTCCCACCATCAAGAGCGATAAGGTAACAATGAGGATAATTGCCCAGGTAATACGGTTTTTAAAACTGGCATGAGTTGATATTAGCCGTAAAGGAACGTCGGCTGCTTTAAAGCACAGGAAAAACATAACAAAGTATAAAAAAAGGCAGTATGCAAAAGAAGCCGTAACGTTAAGGAACTTCTCCCTGGGACGGCTAATAATAACTATGTCTGAAGCGCTAGGGCAGTATGTAAGGTGATTATAACCGAGAAAGTTCTCACTGGCAAAAACCTGTGCAGCAGGAGGAGTGTTGCTGAGTTTTTGCCTGAAGGGAAACTCACCCGATTGGGTTATAAGATTTCCGTTATGGTATTTGGCCCAGGAATAATCTTTGAGTTGTTGCTGGGAGGTCTTTCCTTCGATTAGCAACTCAGGATATCCCAGCAGCTCCCAGCCCGGCCTGCTGGTAAGCTCAATGTAAAGGTTGCGGATGTTGTTGCCAATGCGGTAGTTAATTTCGCCAACATAGCTTATAAACCCACTCTGCGTATTCAGGTAAAAAAACCTCGAGGATGGCAACATTATGCCGTAATCGCCAATTAGCATGCCATAAAACCTATCACACGGCATGGTTGACTTTCCATCAACATTGATAACTGAGACTGGCGAGCAAACAGTCGCCCTCAGTTCATACCGGTTCATGTAGTTTTTAAAGTAGTCCTTGCGCAAGTAGCTGTAGAGTTCGGAATTTTTCTGCTCGATGTTCCTAATGCAATCCCTGATGTAAGAATCGGTGAGCATTTTTTGGTAGAGGTTGGGTAAAAGCATTTCGGCTAGCGGATCGCGCTCCGAACTAAGGTTTATGGCAAGCACTTTCCGCATATTCAGCTCTTTTTCCGATGTTTTTAAAAAAACTGTCGATACAGAGTAGGCTGAGAATATTGCTACTAGCACCAAAAAGTGCCTCAGCAGAAAGTGAAATTTAGTTTTGGGGTAAACCATGAGTATGTAGGCTACAGTAAACCACATCCATGCCAACCCGAACCCTGAGAATTTATTGGTCAGTAACAACGATAGAAGGGTTACCACCACGAGTCCCGATGCTGCTAGAATTAATCTTTTCTTTAATCCTAGCCTTCCGTCTATAATGCTAACCCAGGTAATGGTTAGTATAACCGCTGAAGCAGCCCAAAAGCTAATAGACACGTACCCCACAATGGAGTAGACCGAAAGGTTAAATATGCGGTAGGGTTCAAGAGTTAAGGTTGAATGGGTAACTAGCGAGGTAAGCAACCTGTCGGTTAGGGGGTATAGGGATAGAAAAAGAATCAAAACAGAAACCGTAAGTAGGTTGAACTGCATATCATTGATATGCCTCAATGATAAACGGATACTTTGTCTTATGAAGAGAACAAGAACAAGAGCCAGAATGGCATTAACAAAAAAATCTCCAAGAGATGGGTTGATGAATGAATGAGCATAGATTCCAGGGTTAAATATTTCCATTCCCGACCTGGAGGGAATTTCCATGTAAAGGGATAGGTATCGGATTATAAAAATACCGGCCGTTGCCCCGGCAATCTTCAGCACTGGCTTATCCCTAAAAAATTTATGCCCAAATATTAGTAGTATGGCACAAGTTGCCAGGGCAAAGGCAATCCACTGAAGAATAGGCCATAGAAGATTTACGCTACCATTTTTGTACACGTCCAAAGGAACCAGGTAAAAGGGTGTAACCTTGTGGGGCCTGACGGGTATGGCGTTCGAAACCAGCTCAAGGGATATCCTGTAATTTTTAAATTCTTTAAACAATGGGTTAAAGGCGTTCTTCAGGTACTTGTTTTGGTAAGGGTATTCGCTATAAATTGGATTCAACACCAGCAGCTTAAGGCCAGCTTCAGCTGCAAGCCATTGCGCGAAGTAGTATTCGCTCTGAATTTTTACTAGCCCTACCCGCGAGCTGTCAAACGGAACGCCCGAGACATCCAACTTGCATGACCAGAAGCAGAGCGTGTCGTCAGAAAAAAGAAAAATCTCCCCATCCCACTTACCCTTGAGCTGGCTCTTAAACTCGACACCAGATTTGAATAATTGCCTGGAGCTGGCATGGCTAGTAATTCTACCCAAAAAATCTTTGGCTAACCTCTTGGAAAAAGCGGTTTCCCTTTCAACTATTTTCTCCAAATGCCTAACGTTGGGCTCATACAGCTTTACGTCCAAGGAATATTTTGGCACGTAATCGGATACCAGCAACAGGGCAAGCGATGAAATTATTAAAACTACAATGGCAATCAGCCTTTTGTTCATTTCGATGAGCGTTCAGAAAGGATTAGGGTATGTGGCTAACTTCATATCAAAAATCAGGCCTAAATCAGGCGTGATGGTAAGGTTCACCATTAATGATGGTAAATGCACGATAGAGCTGTTCCATGAATACTAGCCGGACAAGCTGGTGCGAAAATGTCATTCTTGAAAGCGACAACCTTTCGGTAGCAGCCGACTTCACGCTTTCGGAAAAACCGTAAGGGCCACCAACCACAAAAGCCATATCGCGCAAACCCGAATTTTGCTTCTTTTGAATAAAACCGGCAAACTCTTCAGACGATAGTTCTCTGCCCTTCTCGTCAAGCAGAATAACTTCCTGATAGCTTTCAATGAGCGGAAGGAGCATTTCCGCTTCCTTCTGCAGCTGAACCTCCACCGGCATTGACTTAGTGTTGCGCAACTCGGGCAAAACTTTAACTTCGAACCTACCGTACCTTTCCACACGTTTTAAGTAGTCGTTCATAGCATCGGCGACTGGCTGCACGCTGGTTTTCCCTATAAGTATCAGGTGAATTTTCACGTAAAAAGGGTTAAAATGGTTTACCACTTATGCAAAGGTAAAAAATAGTAACACCTGCAGCTACTCCCAAGCATAAACAAAGAATTTAAAATAATTTATGCATCCTGCATGGTCCCCAGCGTCAACCTGTAAAGGTTCACCACCTGTTGGAAGCAATTGAAAACAACCACATTTTACTACCACACTTGGTTTAAAAAATGCTTTTAGGTATATTTGGCCTGGGGTTCGAGTTAAAAAATTTAACCGGTGGGTAATTGGCTCGAATTTTGAGGTTTTTTTTAGTTTAACCGTGTAGTAACAAAAAGAAACTTGCTGAAATGGGGAAACAAAAAATCAAGGTGCTTTCTCTGTTCCTGTTGATAATGGTAGGCTCAAGCGCCTATATGGTTCAACAGGACACCAACGAGATTATTAGCAAATCGGCAGAAGCCCTGCAAAATGGCGATGCGGTTACCCTGGCAAAATACTTTTACAAGACCGTAGAAATCGACATGCTGGGCGAGGAAAACTTTTACAGCCAGGCACAGTCCGTTCAGCTGCTCAAGAATTTCTTTGAAAAAAACAAACCGGTAAAGTTTGCCGTTAGCCATCAGGGAGCGAAGGAAACCTCAGCTTTTGCCATTGGAAAGTTGCAAACCAAGGGCGATACATTTCGTGTCTCCATCTTCCTAAAATCGGATGGTAGCCAATTTTTCATTCATCAGCTCCGCATTGAGCAGGACGAGGAAGGAAACGGAATATAAATGACTACAAACCCGGAACATCTTGTTGACGCCCTGCTCAACCTGGCAATAGCCGAGGATATAGGCGATGGCGATCATTCCACACTTTCGTGTATTCCCCCATCGGCAACCGGTAAAGTCCAGCTAATGATGAAGCAGGAGGGCATTATTGCCGGACTATCGATTGCTTTGAAAATTTTCAAGAAGATTGACAGCTCGGTTGAAGTAGAATTTTTTAGAGGTGATGGGGATTTGCTCAGATATGGAGATATCGCCTTTAAGGCGGAAGGAAAAGTTCACTCCCTGCTTCAGGCCGAACGTTTGGTTCTAAACGTTCTTCAGCGAATGAGCGGTGTTGCTACCCAAACACGTGAGTACGTTAGCCGCTGTGAGGGAACAAAAGCAAAAATCCTCGACACACGCAAAACAACACCGGGTATGAGGGTTTTGGATAAAATGGCTGTAGTCATTGGAGGAGGGATGAACCACCGCATGGGCCTTTTCGACATGATCATGCTAAAGGATAACCATATTGATTTTGCCGGAGGAATAGAAAATGCCGTTGCGTTGGCCCATAAATACCTGAGTGAAACTGGCCGAAAGTTGGCAATTGAGGTAGAAGCGCGCTCCCTCAATGATGTGGAGGCCATTTTACGGGTGGGCGGGGTAAACCGAATTATGCTCGATAACTTCAGCGTTGGAACTACACGTGAAGCAGTAGAAATGATAGGTAGCAGATTGGAAACCGAATCGTCCGGAGGAATTACTCTGGAAAATATCAGAAATTACGCCCTTTGCGGCGTTGACTTCATCTCAGTTGGAGCGCTTACCCACCAGGTAAGAAGTATTGATATGAACCTCAAAAAGGCCTAAATCGAAGGATTTGCCTAGCCATACCATTTCAGCAACGAATTCATAAAACACTTTTCCACCATACCATCTACCAAACCTCCCTAAAGGAATAGCGCGAACCTGACTATTTTTTGCTTTTATCATTTACCTTTACAAGATAAATCTGTATTGCCAAACCACTAAAGCAATGAAAACAAAACGGCTACTGCTGATTTCAACCATATCAATTGCAACTATGCTGGTGTGGGAATTGCCTGCTGAGGCTCAAAATCGCCCCCCACAAAATGTTTACAGAGTTTCGGTTACCAGCCGCTATGAGATTAAGGATGGTAAGCGTACTTCCAACAGCAGGGCTATCAGGCAGGAAATAAAAGACTCGCTTGGAAGGACTCACACAATTCTTAATCGCGATTACGAAAGTCAGCGCGTTACCAGCCATACATGGCACACATTTTCCGGAAAGCTAATTACCCGTACCGACGAATTCGAGAACGAACGGTTAACAAGGTTTCACCTTTTTACCTACACTCCCGACTCGCTTGTTGCCAACGAGGCTATTTACAGGGTTCAACCCGGTGATACCTCGCTTTACCTCAACATCAGGTATGGCTACACCAACAGGAGGCCTGTTCAGGTCATTGCCACCTCCGCTACCGGGAAAAAAGCCTATACCTTAAAATCCGAATGGGACAGTCAAGGAACCGAGATCAAGCGAACGGTAAAATCAAAGAAAGGTTTTGCCCCACTGGATTCAATCGCCCTTCTCACCTGCCACCCAACCTATGATTCCCTGGGAAGAAAAGTGGCCGAAACAATATCCAGAAAATTTCTGGATGGGAGTTCTAAAACC
>Ga0116191_1002277_pt1 | contig 14715 bp, 11 predicted proteins | sample AD_UKC111_MetaG_FD_89897 | JGI IMG/M metagenome (GOLD analysis project Ga0116191, IMG submission 89897) | Active sludge microbial communities of municipal wastewater-treating anaerobic digesters from Hong Kong - AD_UKC111_MetaG | ecosystem: Engineered > Bioreactor > Anaerobic > Digestate...
CATTGAATTTTTCAAATGGTTTGTTGCCAACAGAGATGATTTTATCGCCATCCATAAATCCTATTGCTCTTCCGATGGAATCTGCATATATGCCATATTTAACTTCTTTGTTGGGTAAATATTCCTCACCATAAACCCAAAATATCATTACAAAAAGAAATAAACCCAATATCAAATTCACAGTAACTCCACCCAACATAATAATTAATCGCTGCCATGCTGGTTTGGAACGAAACTCCCAAGGTTGTGGCTCATGTTTAAGGAACTCTTTATCGTTGCTTTCGTCAATCATTCCAGCTATTTTCACATAACCACCTAGAGGAAGCCAACCAATACCGTATTCAGTTTCGCCAATTTTCTTTTTTAACAATGAAAATTTTACATCAAAAAATAAGTAGAATTTTTCAACTTTAGTTTTGAACCACTTTGCAGGTAAGAAATGACCCAATTCGTGCAAAACGACTAAAATGGATAAACTAGCGATTAATTGGAGTATAGAAATATAATTCATATTTTTTAAAAATTACTGATTTTCAAAATTGACTGCAAAGGTAACTAAACGTTTATTATACAAAAAGTATTATTCAAATCTTTTGTAATTGAATCAATTTCGATATTAATACAATTTTCACCGATAAGTTCTAGAATTGAGATTATTATTAAGTAAAAATGAAAAATTCCGATAATATTAATGAGTATCATTATTTTTGAAAAAAAATCTGAAATTGAAAGAAGTTTTATTAATTACTCCACCATTCACTCAATTAAATACTCCATATCCTGCAACACCATATTTGAAAGGTTTTTTGAATACGAAAGCTATTCAAAGTTTTCAATTGGATTTGGGGTTGGAAGTTATTCTTTCATTATTTACAAGAAAAAATCTTAAAACAATATTTGATATTGCCTGTAAAGACAATAGGATCAAATCTGAAAATGCACAAAGGATTTATAATCAAAGATTTAATTATGAAATTACTATTGATGCTGTTATTCGATTCCTACAAGGGATAAACGAAAGTTTAGGCAGATTAATCGCATCTGATGATTTTTTGCCCCAAGGATCTCGTTTTGACCAACTTGATGAGCTTGATTGGGCATTCGGTTCTATCGGATTTTTTGATAAAGCCAAACATCTTGCTACGCTATATTTGGAAGATTTATCCGATTTTATAATCGAATGTTTGGATGAAAATTTTGGATTTAGCCGATATGCAGAGAAGTTAGGACGTTCTGCTAACTCATTTGACATATTGGATAATTATCTAAGTCAAAACTTATCTTTCGTTGAAGAATTAATGATCGAAATTCTTCATAAATATCTTGTTGATTATCAACCAAAATTAGTTTGTTTTACGGTTCCTTTTCCTGGCAATCTGACAGCTGCATTTCGCTGTGCACAATATATTAAGAAAACCTTTTCATCTATTAAAGTTGCAATGGGTGGCGGTTTTGCGAATACTGAGCTAAGAAATTTGAAGGAACCTAAAGTATTTAATTACTTCGATTTCATTACATTAGATGATGGCGAATTGCCTTTAGAATTGATTATTGAAAATTTTGTAGAAAATAAAAATGACGAATTTCAATTTCTAAAAAGAACATTTGTTCGTGAAAATGGGGAAGTTAAATTTATAAATGATTCATTAAGAAAAGATTACAAGCAGGATCAATTAGGCACTCCAGATTATAGTGATTTACATTTGGATAAGTATATTTCTGTAATTGAAGTTGCAAACCCAATGCATAGTTTATGGAGTAATGGGCGTTGGCTAAAGCTAACAATGGCACATGGATGCTATTGGGGAAAATGCACTTTTTGTGATATTTCATTGGATTACATTAAGTTATACGAACCCATTGCTGCAAAACTCTTGGTTGATAGAATGGAAGAAATGATTGCTCAAACAGGCGAAACTGGGTTTCACTTTGTGGATGAAGCGGCTCCACCAGCTTTGATGAGAGCTGTAGCACTTGAAATTATGACCAGAAACTTAATAGTTACTTGGTGGACAAATATCAGATTTGAGAAGAGCTTTACAAAAGATTTGTGTAGATTATTGAAAGCATCGGGCTGTATTGCAGTTTCAGGAGGACTAGAAGTGGCTTCAGATCGACTACTTAAATTAATTGATAAAGGAGTGACAGTCAATCAAGTAGCTCAAGTAACTAATAATTTTACGGAAGCTGGAATAATGGTGCATGCCTATCTGATGTATGGGTATCCAACTCAAACCATACAGGAAACTATTGATAGCTTAGAAATGGTTCGCCAGATGTTCGAATTAGGATTGATTCAATCGGGCTTTTGGCATCAATTTGCCCTTACAGCTCATAGTCCAATTGGGCTAGAGCCATCAAAATATGGTTTAAAGACTGAGAAACAATGTATTACATTTGCTCATAATGATATTCAATTTTCCGATTCAACAGGAATAAATCATGAGCAATTTAGTTTTGGATTGCGAAAATCATTGTACAATTATATGCACGGAATTTGTTTTGAATTGCCATTACAAGATTGGTTTGATTTTAAAATTCCAAAAACAAAAATTAGTAAATCTTACATTATTGAACGTATTGAAAATGAACACAATATAATTACAAAACCAAATAGTAGGATAATATGGATAGGCAATATGCCAATAGTTTCGGCTTCACAAAAAAAGAAGAAAGGGATAATATATGATAATTTGCAATTAGATTTTTACTTCCAAAACATTCATGAACAAACGATAATTGAAGAAAAAAAAGCAACATGGCTTTTAAAAAAATTGGAAATATTACACTATTTTGATAATATCAAAATTCCATATTCAGAATTAAAATTAGATTTTGAGAATACATTTAATGAAGATTTTGAGCTTTTTTGGTATTCCAAACCTTTGAGTGCAGTTAAAAAATGTGGTTTGTTGGAGTTATAAATTTTTTATTTAATTTTCATTGAAGATTCCAAGTCTTCAAAAGGTATTATCGTTTTAACTCCATAATCAGAAACGGGCCAAGACTGAATGATTGTCTTTACTTCGAGATTCAAATCTTTTATAGATTGATACAAACCAGCTTGACGCCCTCTAGCTTTAGTAATTGGTGCATCTCTTTTAATCCAAACTAAATCATCTTGAAACAATATTTTTTCTTTTGGAAAATAGTAAATCAAATAATCTATGGTATGTTCTGATTTTTTCCCAATAAAGAAAATTTTCATTTCATTATTTTCATCTGAAATGACTAAACTATCTTGTATTATATTAAAATTCAATGGTTTAAGGTAGGTTTCTAACCTGTCTGGGCTAAGAGTATGTTTCGCATCGACGATATATTTCATATAATCCTTATTGAAAGGAGAACAGATAATTGTTGCACCCTCAGCGATAAATGGTCTAATACCTCCTATATAATGTTCATGAAAATGACCAAAAACAAAGTATTTTATAGGCTTATTTGGTGCAATTTTCTTAGCTTCGTTAATGATCAATTCTCCATTTTCTGAATTGAGTGGTGCTTCTGCAACGAGTAAAAAGTCTGAAAACTCAACAATTAGAACTCTATCATCTGTATGCTTCAACTCAAGTAAATAAAGATTTTCATTAAACTTTGTAGTTGAAATCGATGGTGTAACTATTTGATTTTCATGATGTTTATAATCAGTTTTCGACTTAAATATATTTGGTTTAGTATTCAAAATACTTGCAGATTCAATTTCAATTTGATCTTCCACTTTCCCATTAATTTTTTCAATTTTTATCGAAAATGGCAATACTAGTTGTTTGATTTTCTTAAAATTTGAATAATAGTAAATGGTGGATACATCCCCAAATAAATCATTATGCTGAAGGATTTCAATTTTTTGAATATAATAATTCTTTTTGGAAATGATTAATTTCACAATTGACTGATTTATAATACATTGATAAATGAAATTTTCTACTGTTTCACTTTTATTAATATTTTTTTTATGGATAAAATAGTTTAAAAGTAATGTTGGTGTATATCTTGAAGAATTGAAATACATTTTTGTAAATTCACTATTACTTTGCTCTGTAAAAATCTTTTCACCATAATCTTGAATAATCAAATTGCTATCATTGAAAATTGATATTGAATGATATATTCTGGGTTGATTAATGATAGAATCAGTTTTGGATAGAAGGCTAGCATTAAAATTTACTTCACCTTTTTTAATATATAAAGTTTTATCCCAAGGATTAAAACTATGACTCAATTCATTGTTTTTCTCAGTATAATATAGGGTAACGAATTGGTTGTTAACAAGTTTGGAATGAATTTCACAACATTTTTCTAATGGTGATTTTGAGTTATTAGCAAAAATAGAAGCATGGATTAAAATTAATAATGGAATAAATTTCATAACTTTTTTTTCACAAAGTTATTACAAGTATTAAAATCAGTCTTGTAGAATATTGCTACTTAAAATGTGCTTTCAAAGTGACTTTTACAATAATTTAAAGGACTTATTCCATAATATTTTGTAAAATAATTTGTAAAACAGCTCTGGTCATAGAATCCACATTCCAAAGCGACATCAACAAGAGGTAACTTTTTGGAAATTAATTCTTTTGAATAATTCAACCGTTGAATTATCATGTAATTTATTGGAGTTAAGCCAGTTACAGATTTGAATAGCTTAATTAATTTGAATTTATCAATGTTGAATTTTTTAGCCAAATTAGGAATAGTTATTTTATTGAATAGATTTTGATTAATATAAAATTTGATGTCTTCTACAATTTGTACATTACAATTTTTAGAAATTAATAAAGTTTTAGTATGACAAGAAAGAAACCTAATTAGTGTATTTTCTAGAAGGTCTATTTTATTAGTAATCAGCGGATTATGTAATAATTTTAAATCATAATTTAGATCAGAGTCGTAAATAATATTTTCAAAATTTACATTTATATTCTTTGGCAAATTATATTTTTTGATAATGTAATTTATTAAATCTATGGATATATAACAAGTCAGAAATGAGCAATTATCGTTATCGAAGTTGCGATTTGAGTGTGTTTCATTCTGATTAAAGACAATAATTGAACTATTTAATGCTATTTTATCATTTTCTTTTACTCTTATCTTTTCTACTCCTTGAGTGATAATTCCAAAACTAAATGTATCATGAATGTGATCAGGAAATTCCTTTTGTCTGAATGTTGCAGATTTTAATTCCAAACCATCAAAGTTTGAAATCTTTGTAGTTTTTACTATCAATGTACTAAATTTTGGATAAAATTAGTTGAAAGTAAATTCAGTTTCTGTTAATGATTTGATAATGAAATTTTTATTTATATAATCAAACTAGTATTCAAAATTATTTCACTTGGAAATTGAAATCAATCCAACCGCATTGAACATCTTGTCCTTCTGCAAATTTGAATTTTTTAGCAGCTTCCACAGCTTTATCTACCAAATATCCATCTGTTGTTGTAGATCCCGACTGTGTAAAATTAGCTGAAATCACATTTCCTGATGCATCGGCACATACTTTCACTCTAATTTTTCCAGCTTTTTGACTGTTATCAACAATAGGTGGTTTATATTTAACAGGTCTTCCACCTAATCCTCCACCAGTACTAGCACCAATTCCAGAGCCAGAGCCTCCTCCGCTACCAGAACCACCTTTGCCAGGAGTGCCTTCAATATTTTTTTCATTTGGGTCGCCATTTGGATCACCGCCATTTCCTGGTTTTCCACTATTTCCGCTACCTTTTCCAGATCCACCGCCACCCAACATGTCTTTATATTTATTTTTCTTTGCATCGTATTCTGCTTTTTGTTTTGCTTCAGCTGCTTTTTTTGCATTTTCTGCTTCTATGACTTGCTGTTTTTTGATTTGTTCAACTTTCCTCTGTTCTTCTTCAAATTGCTTTTGTTTTCTATCGTTTTCTTCTTTTTGTTTCTTCTCATTTTCTTTCTTTTTCTTCAAAGCTATAGATTCAGGATCTTCTGATGTAATTACATCTTGAGATTTTCCAGTATTAGTTTTTGCTGGAGTTGGCTCAGAAGGAGGGGGAGGAGCAGTAGGGGTTGGCTTACTTTCCTCTGGTGGAGTTGGTTCGAATTTGCCTGGGGAAGGAGTATCATTATTTGAGCCCATATCTGGGTATCCCAATGCTACTACAACACCTCCACCGCCAGTTTCCTTAATGTCTGCCGAACCTAATTTTATGAAAATCAATAAGATAAGCAATAGATGAATAATTAAACTAATTGCTATTGCTTTTGGATTTTCATTATGTCGTGGAACAGAATTTTCTGATACCATTTTTCTAATATTTAAGTTTATGGTAATTTGATTGTTATATATGATGATGCAAAAAAAGGTTTTTCAGTTGTTTTTTAAAAACTATTTTTTATTTTGGCTTGCCAAAACCATTTTACATTTCAATTTTTCGCCAATTTGCAAAACATCTACCAAATCTTGTATTTTAAGAGAGCGGTCGAGTCTCAAAACAATAGTTGGATCGGATGTTTTCTTTATTTCATAAGACAACATCGCTTCTAAGTTGTTCGCAGAAATGGGAACAGAATTATTATTGATAAAATATTCTTGTTTTTCATTTACAGAAAGTGTAATGGGTTGTTTGTTCATTTGTTTAGCTTGTTTAGCATTCGGTAGCATCAGCTTAATTACATTCGGATTGACCAAAGTAGATATAATCAAGAAAAACAACAATAAAAAGAACATGATGTCATTCATTGATTCTGCTGCCAATTCTGCACCTTCGCTATTTTTTCTTCTTAGATTCATAATTTTATGATTATTAATTATTTAGAAGGTTCGTGCAACAAATCAATCAACTCCATACTTGCTCTTTCAATTCTATTAATTACTCTATCAATCATCATTGTAAGTATATAATACCCCAAAAAGGCTATAATACCTACAAAAAGTCCAGCTGCAGATGTTATCATTTTTTGATATAAACCTCCAGAAATATTTCCAATTGATAAGTTATCTGTTAATGATATGTCATAAAAAATCTTAATTACACCCATAATCGTTCCTACGAAACCAAACATTGGAGCTAACTTAGCAATTAAAGATAGAAATCCTAATTTATTTTCAAGATGATAAACTTCTACTTTCCCTGCCGTTTCCATTGATCTTTCTATGTCCAACATAGGTTGACCTATGCGGCTTAGTCCTTTTTCTATAACTCTTGCCGTTGGCGAATCTGTAGTTTTGCAAAGAGCATGTGCAGCTTGTAAGTTGCCCGATTGCACATAAGCTTTTATATTTTGCATGAAATTAGGATCTGTCTGATCAAATCTTCTAATCGTGAATACTCTTTCAAAAAATATTACAGCAGCTATAAATGATAATACGATTAATATAGTAATAATGGTGACTCCAACTGGACCACTGGATAAAATCACATCCAATATACTTTGTTTTGCCAAATTTGAAGCATCTTCATTGACTAAGTCTGCTTTTTGAAGTAATAATAGATTTAAAAATAACATAAACAATAATTTTGTAGTAAACGATTTCGATTGAATATTAATTATCAAATACTCGACCAAAAATAGTAATATTTTATAAATTATTAATTTTTATCTATATTTATGATTGAAAATGCTATATTTACAAATAATCTTTATTTTAAATTTAATTATAACATCTACATTATTAACTTAATATTAAGTTTTTTTTTTAAAAAAATATTGAATAAATTTCATTATAGCGAAATTTCGCTATATTTGTATTTTAAAATATAAATTGCTTAATTCTATGTATAGAATCAATAAAGTGGCGGTTTTAGGATCGGGAGTGATGGGCTCTGGAATAGCATGTCATCTTGCAAATGTAGGATTAGAGGTTTTGCTTTTAGATATTGTTCCATTCGATTTGACAGATGAACAGCGACAGCAAAAGTCTTTGAGAAATAAACTGGTTGATACTGCACTACAAAATGCAATTAAAAGTAAACCAGCACCATTATATGATATTGCATTTGCTTCGAGAATTACAACAGGTAATTTCGATGACGATTTGAACAAAATAGCTGATTATGATTGGATTATTGAGGTTGTAGTAGAAAAACTAGAAATAAAACAGTCTATATTTGAAAAAGTAGAACAGTTTAGAAAAAAAGGAACATTAATTACATCCAATACTTCTGGCATTCCAATCCATTTAATGACAGTTGGTAGATCTGATGATTTTAAAGCTAATTTTTGTGGAACACATTTTTTTAATCCACCTAGATATTTAAAACTCTTAGAAATAATTCCTACATCGGACACTAAAACGGAAGTTGTTGACTTCTTTATGGACTTCGGTTCTAATATTTTAGGTAAGCAGACAGTTCATTGCAAAGACACTCCAGCATTTATTGCAAATAGAGTAGGAGTGTATGCAATGGCAAAAATCTATAAATTGACCAAAGAATTAGGTCTTAAAATAGAAGATGTGGATGCACTAACAGGCGTTGCTATCGGAAGACCAAACACTGGGACTTTCAAATTAGGCGATTTAGTTGGTCATGACACAGCTGTAAACGTAATAAGTGGAATCAAAAATAATTGCCCAAATGATGAACAAGCTTCCACATTCGAAGTGCCAGATTATTTAACTTTTCTGATTCAAAATAAGTTTTTGGGAAACAAAACAGGTCAAGGATTTTATAAAAAAACTGAAGAAAAGGATGCCAATGGAAAACCTATAAGTCTTGTTCTCGATATTAATTCTTTGGAATACAAGCCAATAAATAAAACGAAATATCCATCTCTCGAACAAGCTAAGCAAATTGATGACTTACCTAGAAGAATAAAATCTGTATTTGATGCAAAAGATATAGGAGGCGAATTAGTTAGAAAGTCATTATTAGGTTTGTTTGCTTATGTATCTAATAGAATTCCTGAAATTTCAGACAATATATATAGTATTGATGATGCTTTGAGGGCAGGTTTTGCTTGGGAAATTGGTCCTTTTCAATATTGGGATATTGTGGGTGTTCAGAATGGATTGACATTAGCAAAAGAACAAGGAGAAAATATTGCACCATGGGTTGCAGAAATGATAAATAGTGGTTTTTCAAATTTTTATAAATCTGAAAATGGTATTAAAAAATATTTTGATATACAAAAAAAGCAATATTTGCCAATACCAGGTGCAGAAAATACCATTGTTTTAGATAATTTAAGAGATAATAAGCCTATTTATCAAAATCCAGAAGTTGTATTACATGATATTGGTGATGGAGTTTTGTGTCTAGAGTTTAGAAGTAAAGCAAATTCTATAGGAGAAGGAGTATTAAAAGGTATTAATGATAGCATTCAAATTGCTGAAGAACAAGGTTGGAACGGATTAGTAATTGGAAATAATGCTACAAATTTTAGCGTAGGTGCCAATCTAATGATGATTGCCATGATGGCTTACCAGCAAGAATGGGACGAATTAAATTTTGCAATAAAGTATTTCCAAAATACTGCAATGAGGATTCGATACTCTTCAGTTCCTGTGGTTTTAGCTACTCAAGGTTATGTATTCGGTGGTGCCTGTGAGTTTTCGATGCATGCAGATGCAGTTGTTGCAGCTGCTGAAAGTTATATTGGTTTGGTCGAAGTTGGTGTTGGTTTAATTCCAGGTGGTGGCGGAACGAAAGAGTTTGCTGTTCGAACTTCTGATAGCTTTTTTGATGGCGATGTTCAAATTCCTACTTTAATTGATCGGTTCAAGACAATTGCATTAGCAAATGTCGCTACCTCAGCTTATGAAGCATTTAATTATGGATATTTAACCAAAACTAAAGATAAAGTGGTGGTTAATAGCAGTCGAAATATTGCTGAAGCTAAAAAAGAAGTTATTCGATTAGCTAAAAATTATATCCGACCAATACCAAGAAAAGATATTGCAGTATTAGGTAGAACTGGACTTGGAGCATTGTATGTTGCTGCACATAGTCTTCAATTGGGTGGTTTTGCATCTGAACATGATATTAAAATCGCCAAAAAAGTTGCCTATGTGCTTTGTGGTGGAGATCTGACAAGCCAACAAAAAGTTAGTGAACAATATTTATTAGATATTGAACGAGAAGCTTTTCTGTCGCTTTGTGGGGAGCAAAAAACTCTTGAACGTATTCAATATATGTTAACCAACAATAAGCCTCTACGAAATTAATTTTTTGTAGTTTATTAATTTTTTCAAATCAGAAAATAGATCAAAATGCAAGAAGCATATATAATTGCTGCTAAAAGAAGTGCAGTTGCAAAAGCAACAAAGGGTGGATTTAGAAACTTCAGAAGTGATGATTTGGCAGTAGAAATAATTAAAGAATTATTAAAAACTGTTCCCGAAATTGACCCAAGTACAGTAGATGATGTAATAGTAGGTTGTGCTAATCCAGAAGGAGAGCAAGGTTTACAAATCGGAAGACAAATTTCAGTAAGAGCATTGGGAAAACCAGTTGCAGGGGTTACAATTAATCGTTATTGTGCTTCTGGATTAGAAGCAATAGCTATTGCAACTGCGAAAATTAAAATTGGAATGGGCGATATTTTTGTTGCAGGTGGTACGGAAAGCATGAGTATGATACCGATGACAGGTTATAAGTTAGCTCCAAGTTATGATGTTGCAATAAATACGCCAGATTACGTAGTAGGAATGGGCCTCACTGCTGAAGCTGTGGCAAAGAAATATAATATATCAAGAGAAAGCCAAGATGAATTTGCTTTTAGATCACATGATTTAGCAGCAAAGGCAATCGAAAGCGGAAAATTTAAAGAAGAGATAATTCCAATATCAGTTACAGATGTAAATGTAATAAATGATAAAAAAGTTGATTCATCGCATATTGTAGATACTGATGAAGGTGTTAGAAAAGATACCACAATTGAAGGTTTGAATAAATTGAAACCTGTTTTTGCAGCAAATGGAACTGTAACAGCTGGTAATTCATCACAAACATCCGATGGATCATCCTTTGTTTTAGTTGTGAGTGAGGCTATTGTGAAAAGGTATAATTTGAAACCAATTGCTAAATTAATATCTTGTTCTGTTGCTGGTGTAGAGCCAATATTAATGGGAATTGGACCTTGTGCAGCAATACCAAAAGCTTTAAAACAAGGCGGTTTGACTCTTGACCAAATAGATTTAATTGAATTAAATGAAGCTTTTGCAGCACAATCTCTGGCTGTTATCCAAGAATCCAAATTGGATTTGAATAAAATAAATGTAAATGGTGGTGCAATTGCTTTAGGTCATCCTTTGGGTTGTAGTGGTGCAAAATTGACAACACAATTACTTCATGAACTTAAAAGAAGAGATTTGAAATATGGCATGGTTACAGCATGTGTTGGAGGAGGTCAAGGAATTGCTGGAATTTTCGAAAGATTATAAGAATTATTTTAATAATTTGATAAGTTTAAAAAATATAAAAAAAAAGGTAATATTATTTTAAAATTATAAAAGAATAATTAACTTTGCACCGCTTTAGAAATAAAGTGTTTTGGAGAGATGGCAGAGCGGTTTAATGCGGCGGTCTTGAAAACCGTTGTACTGAAAGGTACCCGGGGTTCGAATCCCTGTCTCTCCGCCAAAAACAAAAAAAGCGTTTGTAAGATTTCTTGCAAACGTTTTTTGTTTTTAGAACTTTCTATTATCATGTTACGTTTTTCAGTCATATTTTATTTACTATGAAATATTTTCAAATACTTATTTTAATTCTTATTTCAAATTTGATGATGGCACAACAATTACCTGAAAAACCTATTGAAATGATAAATGATACTTTATTGCCATCAATAAATTCAAATATTAACATTCCAGTAAATTTAGATATTACTGAATTGCAAAAATCAATAAACAAGAAAATTACAGGAGTTTTGTATGAAGATTACGATATGACAAATAATGATAATGATCAATTGATGCTAAAAGTAATGAAAGCCAATGATATATCATTAAAGATTTATGGTCAACAATTAGAATATAGAGTACCTCTGAATATATGGTTTAAAAAAGGGATTTTGGGAATGACAGATGTTGATGGTTCTGGCGACTTGGCATTGACTTTTAAAACTGATTTTACGATTAATCCTGACTGGAGCCTAAATACTTTCACTCAAATTGTCACTCATGAATGGATTACTCCGCCCAAAATTCAAACGAGTTTAGTGAATATGCCAATAAAATACATTGCTGATATAGTGATTAGCAGAAGTAAAACAAAATTGAGTCAGATAATAGATAATCAAATTAAACAGAGTTTGGATATAAAAAAATATGTTTCTGATGCCTGGGTGAAAATACAAGAACCTGTTTTAGTGATGCCAGAATATAAAGTATGGTCAAAAATAACTCCTACAAGTATAAGTATGACCCCATTCTATACTATGAATAATGATTGGAAATCAATATTTTCAATATCCTGCCTTACTGATATTAATATTGGTGATAAACCAATTTTTAGAAAGAACTCGAATGTAGCGAACATCGTAATCAATAGCCAAACAAAAGATGACTTTGCAATAAATATGTTAGTTGATGTTCCATATACAGAAGCAGATTCTATCGTTAAAAAAACTATGCTTGGGCAAACATTTGGGTCTGATGGGAAATCCGTAAAAATAGAAGATATTAGTCTATATGGTCAAGGTGATAATATAGTTATTAATACGAAAATGAGTGGAAGTTTTAATGGAAGTATCTTTTTGAAAGGGAAGCCTTACTATAATATTTTAACTAGAAATATAGAAATGAAGGACTTGGATTTCGAAATGAGTACTAAAAATTTCTTATTCAAAACAGCTAATTGGTTATTTCATAAAGGTTTGGTTGAACGATTGAAAAATAGTTTAAAAATCCCTGTAGGTGAAAAAATTGACAATGCTAAAAATGAAATTCAACAAAAAATTACAAACTATAAGTTGAGTCAAGGTGTTTCTATTCAAGGTGTTATAGATTCAATATCCATCTCTGAAATACAAATTGCTAAAAATTCGATTCGTCCAATTTTGATGACAACAGGGAAACTGAATCTACTAGTTAAAGAATTAGATTAGTTTCAATTTTCAATAGGATCAATCGAAAATTTTTGGTCGCCATCTTTACCTATGATTTTTATCTTTTTTTCAAGTAATACTTGATTTATACTTGTGATTCTTTTGTTTTTAATATTCTCTATTAAAAAATAGCCTTTTTTAAGATTGTTTTTCCAATTAAATTGCATTAAAGATTCTTCAAGAATTAGTAAATTCTGTAATTTTTGGTTTATAATATTTTGCTCAAGTGTTTTAATATTTTTTGCTAATATTTCTATTTCAAATAAACTTGATTTGATGATATTTTTCAATCTCCAAGTAATATCAGACTCTAAATAATTTAATTTATTCTGATAATTATTAATCTTTTGTTTAATAGCTTCATCAATATTTTGGTAAACATTAAAGATTTGAGTTTCAAACTTTAAATTATTTTGAATAATAAATTCAGCGACAGCTGTAGGCGTTTTCAAACTATTATTTGCTATTTGATCACTGATAGTTTCATCAATTTCATGCCCAATGCCAACAAGTATTGGATAAGAAGATAAGCCAATTTGACGGCAAACTTCATATTCATTGAAAACCTGTAAATCCATTTTAGCACCGCCACCTCTAACAATTACAATACAATCGAATTTTATGTCTTCTTTTTCAATAATTTTTAAATTATCAACTAATTCAATCTTAGCACTATCACCTTGAACGCTAGTTTCGAAAAGTTGAATTTCAAATTTATAACCAAAGTTGTTATGTTCAAGTTGGTGAATAAAATCTTGATAACCAGCAGCTTTTGATGATGAAAGAATGGCAATTTTTTTTATTACTAATGGTAAGTTTAATGTTCTGTTCTTATCCCAAAGTTTTTCTTGAATTAATTTCTGCCGAGTTTTTTCTAGTTCTAATTGTAAAAGCCCAATAGTATATTGTTCGTCAAACTCTTCTATATTTAATTTCAATCCGTAGATTTCATGCAATTCTGGAGTACATTTGATTAATATTTTGTTACCAACCTTGAATACATCAAAAAGAATATCTAATTGATATTTTTGTGTTTTTGATTTCCAAAGCGTTGCTTCTGTTTTTGCTAATAAATCGTTGGTATATTCAGTTTTTTCGATTAAATTTAGATAAATATTACCTTTGTTGAAACTAACTTGTGCAATTTCAGCAATCACCCATACTGGTGCTTGATAGTTAATAGAAATAGCTCTTTTTACATGATTCAAAAGATAGGAAAGTGATAATAATTCATCCATGAAATTTACATTTTTACAAAAATAAAAAAAGGATTGACGCTTTTCGCCAATCCAATAAAATAGCTGTCCAAAATCACGAATTTATTTTTTTTCTACCAACAGCTTAGCTGGGTATTTTTATGCTTTCATAAATAGTGGTGAGTTTATTAGAACTAAACTTATAATCAATTTTTTGTTTAAGATGTTATAACCACTATTATCCAAAATACATGCCATAGCAGATGCCAATTACTATCATATATTTGTATATAACTATATGATAATATGTAATAAAGTAAAAACTATCAGATTAGAAAGAAAAAAAAATATTGAAAATCTTGTATATTATTTTTTATTATATAATAAAATTCTATAACAAGACTTTCAATATTTAGTTATTTGGCACTTTAAGCAGCTCTTTTTTTGAAAGATAAGACTTTAGAGTAATAAGTGCTGCATGATATGCTTC
>Ga0116191_1002281_pt1 | contig 14694 bp, 13 predicted proteins | sample AD_UKC111_MetaG_FD_89897 | JGI IMG/M metagenome (GOLD analysis project Ga0116191, IMG submission 89897) | Active sludge microbial communities of municipal wastewater-treating anaerobic digesters from Hong Kong - AD_UKC111_MetaG | ecosystem: Engineered > Bioreactor > Anaerobic > Digestate...
GATGGCGTCCAGGGTATTGTTGAAGCCTTCGATGATCTGCCGGTATCCGCCCTGGAATACTTCCGCGTTGCCTCTGGTGGATAGTGTCCCCTCCACCGCGGCGGCGGTCAGCATCTCCGCTTCCGCAACCAATGCTTTCAGATTATCTACCGTTGCTTTCATAACAGGGCTGATTTCATCCTCGCTGTCGGCAGTTCTGATCTCCAGATTCAGGTCCCCTTCCGATATCTTTTTCATTGTGCCGATGACGTTCATCTGCAGGTTTTCCGCGAACAGGTCCAGATTCTGGGCCAGTATGCCTATTTCATCCCGCTGCTTCAGATTGAGCCTGCCGCTGAGCCTTCCCAATACCATATTTTGCAGCATCGCAACGGATTTCTTCAGAGGGCCTGTGACAGCCCTGATCAAGAGGACGGAAAGGACAATCACCGCCAGCAGAACAACAGCGTCGATCACTGCCATCGTCGTAATCATGACGGCTTTACTCGTCTCATTGTCTTGTATGGATTGCTGCACGCCGCGCTCCACAAGCTCGCCGATGACGTTCATGTGTTCGCGGGCGTCTTCAAAGACTGCCATATACTCAGCGTCCGCCACATACGTGTTCTGTGCCGCTTCGGCCATCTCAAGCCATTTAGCATAATCCTTCGTAAATTCGTCGTAATGTTCAAAAACCGTCATTCCTTGCACTTCATCCCTGTAGCTTTCCCAAGCCTTTCGGTTTGCCGCCAGGAGGTCAATGGCCTGTTTCACCCGGTCGGTTGTCTGTCCGGTGTTTTCATAAAAGCTGCTTCTGAATTCTTCTTTGGAAGAATCGTCCAGCGTGCCTTTTTCGGCGCCGAGGATGATCGAATTCATGTTGTCAAGGGCCTGATACGCATCCCTGTCTGCATTCAAAACCAGCGATACGCTTTGAAAACCTTCCTGATAAAGGCTGAGGGTGAGGTTTGCGCTGATTTTATTGACATAATACACGCCGATCAATGTGACAATCAGTGCCGCTAAAACCGGGATGACCACCAGGATCCCAAGTTTTATCCGAATGGACAAAGATTTCAGCATAATACATATTCCTTTCTGTAACTTATTTACCTATAACGAATAATCCTGTGCATTTTTCAAGTATTTGTTAAATATCTCCTTCTTTCAAGTGTCATAAATATCGTCATTTGCAGCACAAACTTTATATGTTTTTCGGGAATGCCGTCAACTTTTTGCCGCGTTGCGACGGGCATAAAAAAATACCGGGCAAACGCCCGGAATTTCATTCGGTTAACAGATTATTCCTCTCTTCCCGATTCAAACTTCGTGTCTCGGGGATTCCTTTACGATCTGGCAGGCCTTAATCAGCGCGGCAACCACATCGGTTTCAAATTGCTTCTTATAGGAATTCAGTTGTATGTATTGCTTTCCCACATCCGTTGTAACATACTTTGTCGGCAGCGAATTCAATGCGATGGCTAAAATGTCGTTGACGCATTTGGAGCATGAGCAAGCTTCCATCATGGCAACCACTTCATCCACCTTTGATTCGGCAATGATTTCTGTGACGTTCACGACATTGTGCCGGTAATAGCTCTGTATACCCGGCGCGTTTTCAGAATGGCCTTCATTCTCTTCCCATGGTAAAGTCATAGCATTCACTTACCTTTCATTTCCTTACGGAATAACCGATATCAAATTCGACAATTAATTATCATTTATTTTACAGTATCTGTTTTAATAATTCAATCGTTAATTGAAAAAATAAAACAAATATTGAAATGGGCGCAATCTGGTTTTTGAACGATTGTTTTTTCCCGGCAGGCATGGTAAACTCGAGTGAGAACGGCGGACCGGAAGGCCCGTCCTCTGATGAATGGATGAGATGTGAAGGAGAATACGATGAGCAGACCCCTTCTGGATGACTGGATCGCGCAGAAGATTACCGGACGTTATCCTCTTCCGCCCGGCGATACCTTGTTTACCGGATTTCACCGCGACGACCTGGAACGATGGCAGCTCGACCGGATCAACATGACGCTTGCCCATGCCGTGGAAAAGAGTTCCTTTTTCCGCTCTCTGTACGGCGGCGCAAAGCTGGGCAGCCTTTCGGAGCTGACAGAGCTCCCCTTTACAACGCCGGAGGACCTGAGAGAGGACCCTTACCGTATGGTTTGCGTCCATCCCAATGAAATAAGCCGTATCGTTACGCTGAAGACCAGCGGCAGCACGGGTGAATCCAAAAGAGTGTTCTTCACCGAAGCCGACCTGGAGCTTTGCACCGACTATTTCCGCCACGGCATGCGGAACCTGGTGGATGAAGCGGATATCGTTGGGATCCTGTTTCCGTACAAAACGCCGGCGTCCGTGGGTGATCAGCTGATACGCGGACTGATGAGACTGGGTGCGGAATCTGTGCCCCTTTTCGGACTTTCCGACGGGGAGATCTCTTCTCTCATCCGCTTTAAAAAGATCACTTCTCTGGTCGGCATGCCGAAGCAGATCGCCGCGCTGGCAAGGAGTTATCCGGAGCATCGATCGATCAGGACCGTGCTCTTGAGCGCCGACTTCGTGTCCGACGAGGTCAGGAATGCCATAAAAACAGCTTGGGGTTCCGAAGTATTCGAGCACTACGGAATGACGGAAATGGGTCTCGGCTGCGCGGTAAGCTGTGAACATCAACGCGGATATCATGTACGTGAGGCCGACCTGTATCTGGAGATCATCGACCCTGAAACGGGCAGCCCTGTGCCGGGCGGAGAGTGGGGAGAAATCGTGTTCACCACCCTTACCAGAGTCGGAATGCCATTCATCCGATACCGTACCGGCGACGTCAGCCGCTGGAAAACAGGGCGCTGCAACTGCGGAACCAGCCTGAAGCTGCTTGACTATATTCAGGACAGGCAAGTCGCAAAAGGACAGGCCAATTTATGATCAGCACTTCAACGCGAAGCGAATCAACAGGATTGGAGGACTACATAGTGAAAGCAGTATCCGTACCGACAACGAAAACCTACAGCTTGTGCCCCGTATGTCTTAAGCGCATTTCCGCGAAGCTGACCCTGCGGGACGGCAGCTGGTACCTGGAAAAAACCTGTGAACAGCATGGCAGGTTTAAGACCGTGGTCTGGCGCGGCTCGGCTCCCTCCCTGACCGGGTGGGGGAATTACCGCGCTCCGAAGGAAAACGAAGCGGAACTGCCCGATTGTCCCAACGACTGCGGCCTGTGCGGCAAGCATCTCCAAAGCACCTGCTGTGTGCTGGTCGAGGTAACCGGCCGGTGCAATCTGCGCTGTCCCGTCTGTTTTGCCCAGAGCGGAGAGGACGAAACCGCTGCGGATAAAAGCGTGGAAGAATTATTTGAGGATTTCAGATTTTTGATAGATAAGGAATGCCGGTTCATCCAGCTTTCCGGCGGAGAGCCGACGGTCAGGGACGATCTGCCTGAAATCGTCGCCGCTGCAAAGAGGGCCGGAGCAACCTCGGTCCAACTGAACTCCAACGGCATCCGTCTGGGAAAGGATCCCGGTTTCACGAAACGCCTCGCGGAGGCGGGTCTGGATTTTGTTTTTATGCAGTTTGACGGCATTGACGACGAGCCCTACCGGATCCTGCGGGGAAGAGCGCTGCTCGCTGAAAAGCTGGAAGCTATCAGGGTATGCGGTGAAAACGGAATCGGCGTCACGCTCGTTCCGACGGTGGTTCCCGGGGTGAACGACAGCCAGATCGGTGAGATTGTCAGGTTTGGAATCCAAAACTCTCCGGCCGTGCGCGGCGTTCACTTCCAGCCCGTCAGCTACTTCGGGCGCTATCCGGAGCCGCCGAAGGACGAGGACCGTATCACGCTTCCGGAAATCATCGCCGCGATTGAGGAACAGACAAACGGCCTGATCCACCGGGACGAGCTGGTCCCTTCCTGCTGTGATCACCCGCGCTGCGGTTTTCACGGCGATTTTCTGATCCTGAAGGATCAGCTGGTATCTTTAACTCCCAAGGAACCGAGTCCGTCCGGCTGCTGCTGCAATCCGGATGAAGTTCCGTGCGATCCGGAGGAAGCCCGTCCCAACCCGGAGGAAGCGCTTCGCAACCGGAACTTTGTCGCGCGCCGGTGGAAGAGAAACCTTGACCTTGAGCAGAAAGCCGCCGCAGTTGACGGAGCGGCGGACGGCATGGATTTTGATACGTTCCTGGCACAGGTCGCGGCAAACGGGTTTACCGTAACAGGGATGGCGTTTCAGGACGCCTATAATCTGGATCTCGAACGGTTGAGAAGATGCAGCCTGCACGTCTACGACAACGGCCGCATCATTCCCTTCTGCGCAAAGTATCTGACGGGAATCTCCTAAATACAATCGAGGAAAACATCCACAATCTCCGGGTCAAACTGAGTCCCGGAATTTTTTTTGATCTCTTTGATTGCATCGGAACGCTTGATTGCCTTTCGATACGGCCGATCCTGCGTCATCGCGTCATAAGCATCAACGACTGATATGATCCTTGAAAGCAGCGGGATTTCTTTTCCGGCAATTTTTTGCGGATACCCTTTCCCGTCCCAGCGTTCATGGTGGCAGAGGATATAATCGGCGATCGGTGCTAGTTCCGAAGATGATATGGCGATCCGATACCCAATCTCCGGATGCTTTTTTATTTCGTTCCATTCCTCTTCATCCAGCTTGTCGGGCTTATTCAAAATCCGGTCGGAAACGCCTACCTTGCCGATATCGTGGAGCGTTGCCAACAAGATAAGATGATTCTTTTCCCACTGCTCTAAATTCAGCTTGGCGGCAATTTTTTTTGACAGATTGATCAGCCTTTCCGCATGCGCTTTGGTCTCATAGCTGTTTTCCTGCATCGCTGCTTTGATCGATTCGAGGACAGCGCTGTGGGAACTTTTCTTTTCCAGCAGCTTGCTTTGATACATTTGTGTCCCCGCCATTTTCATCACTTTTGCAAACTCTTCTCCGTTGTATTCTTTTGTCGCCATACCGAAGGATAAATTGATATGAAAGCCATCGTTTGCAAGGTTTCTATTATATTCATGGAAGGCTTTTCTGATTTCATTTATTTTTTCTGAAGCGGTTTTCAAGTCCGTATTGGGGAGCAGGATGTCAAATTCATCACCGCCGGTTCTCGCTAAAATCGCTTTTTCTCCAACGTGATTCTGAAGTATTTTGGCCGCCTGAACGATCATTCGGTCCCCTTCCGCTTCTCCGAATACATCATTGATAAATTTTAAGCCGTTGATGTCTCCCGCTATATAGGATAGCGGCAGGTTTGCCTTAGAGTCGATCGTCTTGATTTCATTTTCAAAAAATCTTCGGTTGTATAAGCCCGTTAAATAATCATGATTGCTCAGGTACACCAGGTCTTCTTCCGCTTTTTTTCTCTTGGTGATATCGCTGGAAAAACATAAATACCGGTCAGCGGATAGTCTTACCGCATCAACCGACATCCATCCCTCCGGGCCATCCTGACGCCAATACTTCAATTCTGTCGACATGGAGCCTGTATGGAAGAGTTCTTTTAACATCTTCCTGCAGGCGTCATGGAAATCATGATGAATCATATCATAAAAATGCATCGACAGAAGCTGCTCTTTGCGAAATCCGGTCATTTTTACAGCGGCTTCATTGACCTCGATAAGCTTCCCTGTTTCATCGATGACGGCAATTCCGTCCGGCGCATTTTCAATGTAGCTGCTGTATCTTGCTTCCGACTCTTTCAGCTGCTTCTGGTAGGATCTGATCTCCTGCTGCCGTAACAGCAATAGGCTGAGGAGAATGGCAGCGACCGGATAAATAAGTAAAACAGGTAATGCAATTTCGCTGATAATAATCAAATTTTGGGGATACGGAAGCAGAAGCATACAGGCGAGCATAACAACATGCACGGTCATACTCATCAGATAGATATTCAGCCAATTCCATTTCTTTGAACGCGGATACAACCAGTGTCTCCATGCGAGTCCGATCAGAGCGCTTGAAAAAATGATCGCGAGCCCCGGCGTTGCGCCGGCCCCTCCGGTGGCCAATCTGAACAGCGATGCCACAATAACCGTAATCCCTGTCGGAATATTTCCGAATATCAAGGCTGCTGTGCTGATCAGAATCGTCCGGGCATCATACATGATGCCCGGCGCAAGGACCAGAGGAACCTTCATGATAGCAATACAGAATCCCGCAATCAGCATCCCGCTGACGACCGGCCGGATCCTTTTATATTTCGTTGGTATGAGATATGTAATTTCGTAAACCGCCGACAGGGCCAGCAGCAGTGCGGCATTGTTGATCAACGCCATTGCAATGGTATAGTTCATTTTCATTCCTCCGCAAGATCAAGCGGCATGATACTAATACTTGTCAAATCCCTCTTCTTCCATAAGGATTTTTGGCGAAACCATCGGCTGAACATGGTCATCATTGCCTTTGAGCAGCTTCACTTCTTTATCTCGTCCACCGTGACTTCTCAAGTTGAACCTGCCAACCATTTCTTTCAGCATCACGGCCTGTCCGGACAGTTCTTCACTCGATGCGGCACTTTGCTCGGCGGTTGCCGCATTGGTTTGAACAACCTTTGAAACTTGATTCAAACCGGTATTGATCTGGGCTATTCCCGTTGCCTGCTCATTGGAGGACTTAGCGATCTCCGCAATGATATCAGCTGTCTTGGCAATACCAGCAACAATTTCGTCAAGCGCTTTTGCCGTGTTGTTTGCAATTTCAGTACCTACGGCAGATTTTTTAATGGATCCCTGGATCAAATCCGTTGTCTCCTTAGCGGCTTCCGCGCTTCTCGCCGCAAGGGTCCTTACTTCTTCCGCGACAACTGCAAATCCCTTGCCGTGCTGTCCGGCTCTGGCAGCTTCCACCGCCGCATTGAGCGCCAGGATATTTGTCTGGAAGGCTATTTCGTCAATTACTTTGATGATTCTTGAAATGTTATTGGACGATTCATTGATCTCATCCATTGCCCTAAGCATTTCCGTCATATGCTGATTTCCCTGCTCCGCTTTGCTTTTTACCGTTAAGGTCAGTTCATTTGCTTCCCCGGCGCTGGCGGCGTTCTCTTTGGTTTTTGACGCTACTTCGCTGACCGACGCAGTCAATTCCTCAATAGAACTTGCCTGCTCTGCCGCCCCCTGTGAAAGAGTCTGGCTGCCGTCGGATACCTGTTTTGAGCCGATGGAAACCTGATCGGCAGCATCGTTGATATCTCCCAATACCTGATTCAAGGACAAGAGGATGTTGTTCAGGGAGTTCTTGATTTCCATAAAGTCTCCCTTATAGTCCGAGGTGACGGCCAGGTTCAGATTGCCGCCGCTGATCTCTGCAAGAACTTCCGAAATCTCGCCGACATAGCTTCTGATATTTGTTATGGTCTCATTGAGCGCGTTCTTGATCACCGCATGATCTCCGCGGTATTCGCCGTTCATGGTTATCTGGAGATTCCCTTTCGCTATTTCCTGCAGTACCGCCGAGGCTTCGTTGATGGGCTTGATGACCGCGTCGAGGGTATCGTTGACTCCTGCCACGATTTTTTTGTAATCCCCCTGATGCTTTTCGACGTCCGCTCTGGTATCAAGCCTGCCTTCCACTGCATCGCGGGCCAGCGCTTCCACGTCGTCCATCATTGATTTTAAGGCTTCCATGCTAATCCGGAGGCTGTTGTTGATCTTTTCAAAATTCTGTCCAATCATGGCGGTATCCTGATCCGTCTGCTCTACGCTCAAGGATAACTCCAGATCGCCGACGGATACCTTTTCCAGATTGCGGATCAGTTTTTCGACTTCCTTCTGCTGGAATTCCGCCTGCTTATCCGCAACCTTCGCGGCGTTCTTTATTTCTGTCAGATCGGTAACCAGCTCGAGGGCTCCGATGACTTGATTGCTTCGATCTCTGATTGGAATTCCGGTGTATGAGATTTCAAGATTTAAGCCGCCAACACTGCACTCTGTTTCCTGCGTGAACTGACCGTTCTGTCTCATCGCTCTTCCGCAGGCACAGGTTTCCGTATTGCAATGAGGCGTCTTAAACGCGTTATAGCATTTTGTTCCCACGAGTTCTTTCTGCGGAATTCCTATGAGAGACGCACCTGTCGTATTGATATACTTGATGCCGAAATCATTGTCAACGATCATGACCGGCGATGGTATCGCGTCAAGAAAGCCGACCAGAGTATCCAGGGTCAGGTTAACGCCCTCCACTATTTTTGCAAAATCGCCGCCGTGCCTTGACGCGTCGACTCTTGTATTCAGCTTGCCCTCGATGGCTGAATCGGAAAGCATCATAGCGTCTTCCACCAGGGCATTCACTGCGTCGATGCAGGTATTCAGGCTGTTCTTGATCTCATTGAAATCGCCAAGGTATGTATCTGTGATTTTCTGCGGAATATCTCCTTTGCTGATCCTTGCCAAGTACTCGGCAGTAACATTGATCGGCGCAACAAATGCATCGACGAGACCATTGATACCGGTAATCATATCTTTCCAGGCTCCGTTGTAATCGGTAGAATCGCCCCTCACGTCAAGCTTTCCTTCCGTAGCCGCCTGGATCAGCTTCTGGACTTCCGTATTCAATTCACTGATCGTTTCGACAGTTTTCTTTAATGCGGGAGCGATTTCGTCCTTATCATCTTTAAGCTGAATTTCGAGAGAGACATCCCCATTGGATATCATGTTCATGACACCGATTACTTTTGTCTGCAGTTCGTCTGCAAAGAAATCCATTGCCTGCGCCATCTGCCCTACTTCATCTTTTGTGTCCATATGAAGTCTTTCGCCGAAATGTCCCATGCTCATTTCTTCAATCATATGCAATGACTTCTTTAACGGTCTTGATATGATGGATGAGATCAGAAGACCGAGAAGAATCGATAGCCCAACGACAATCGCCATCACGATGGTCATCACCAATATGGTTTTGTTTGCCTGAGCGGTATTGGCGCCGGCTTTGGCTTTCGCAGCTTCAATCTGTAGAGTGACCAGCTTGTCGATTGCATTCTGATAAGCCCTTGACGCCTTTCCGGATTCCCCTTCTTCGCTGATCATTGCGATTGCTTCCGCGTCCCGGTTCTGCCTTGCGAGATCAATCACTCTATCGAGTCCGTTTCTGAATATTACCGCAGTCGCCTTGTACTCTTCAAATGCATCTTTTATATCGCTTGAGATGATCGTTTTTTCAAAATCCTCTGTTATTTTCAGAATGTTCGCCCTGCGGTCCATAATCTTATCAATATTTGCCTGTATTTCGTCGGGCGTTTGTGCCATGATCATATCTCTCGCGTTAACGCGTGTTCTTTGAAACTCCGTTGAAATTATCCCTATTTGTGAAAGCGGAACGGTCATATTCTCATAGAGCTGCGTATCCGAATTGGCAAGCGTCTTCAGGTTATAGATGGCATAACCGCCCATCGCTCCGCTGATCAATGCCACCAGGATAAAGCTTACGACCAGTTTTTTCCCGATTTTCATATTAAGAAACCATTTCATTTTTCTACCTCCGAATTAATCAATTCATTCTTAGAAAGCTTTCATCTTCCAACATTCAAGCCCAGCACATCTCTGACAACTTTCCTCAGTTTCGGTAACTCCTCCTTTGAAACAAACGCAGAACATCCCTCTTTGAAGGCTTTCTCAATGTCTCTTTCTGTTATATCTTCTGACACAATGATGAAGGGGATATCCCTGTTCACACTGTTTCTAATTTCAAGCGCTTTCAGGGCACTGAAATTCGGCATCAAGTTATCGCTGATAATCAGATCCCAGGAGCCTTCTCTCAGCGCTTGCCGCATGGTTTGACCGCCGGATACCATCTGATGCCGGCGAACGATGAGCTCTGCCTTTTTAATTTCTCTTAAATTCAGATCTGCCGAGTAGAACGAATCTTCCACTATCAACACCGATATTTCCACTATATTGAACACCTTATCTAAGACTTCATGATCATTTTATGAAACACGCTTTTGAATGAACAGATAGAAACGGCGGGTTCTCACCGGAAAAATGTCGGAAATGATAGAATTTTATCAATATTTGTCTTGTTCTGCATATGTCGTTTTCGATCAGAAAGATAAAAAAAGAAGATCATTGATAATCTTCTTCCTCTTCCTTGAATGGCATCCGCTCTTTTTTGTAGTCTCTTGGCAAAACCCCGGTATGTTTTTTAAACAGCTTTCCGAAGTATTCGACATCCTTAAAGCCAAGCAGGTCGCATATCTGATAATTTTTTAAATTTCCTTCCCGGAGCAGTTTTTTTGCACGCTCTATTTTAGCCATGGTTATGTATTGCAGCAGGGTCATTCCGGATTTCTGTTTAAATACTTCGCTTAAATAGGATTTGTTGATAAAAAGCTTTTCTGAAAGCAGCTTTACCGATATCTCTTCCTCTATGTTGGTAAGCACATAGTCACATGCACGCCGTACGATATCACTGCCATGGCCGCCCGCAAATCTGTGAATCATCATGAGCAGTTCCCCGAGTTTCCCTTTGATGAATGCTTTCATTTCTTTCGGATCATGAAAGGTTGAATAATCAGCAGTCACAAGGGCCTCCGTATCTGCGAACCGATCAAGCCAAGAATGGGTTTTCAGGATTTCACCGATCATTTCCCGGACTGTATTTTTCAATAAATGCTGCATTTTCGGCCGGTCATCGGCGTGGGCGTCACAGATCGTATCGATCAAATCATTGGCGAGGGTGGCAGCGGCATGCGGGTTGTCGTTTTCTATCTGCAAAATCACCTGCTTGATGTCTTCTCTCCTGAACCGACTCATTTCGTCTAGATGCTTGCGGATCCTGGCCAGCAATCCGGTAAGCTCTGTTTCGTCCACCGGCTTCCCGATATAGTCAAAGGCACCGTACAAAAACCCTTGCCTTGCGAAGTTATATTCCGTATAATCGCTCAGCAAAACGGTAAACGGACACAGCTTCTTCTCGTAAATATTACGCAGAAGCTCGATTCCATCCATATTTGGCATTCTGATATCCGTGATCACAAGATCAATTGATTTGGATTTCAGTTTCGCGAGGGCTTCCAATCCGTCCTTCGCCTCTTCTTCTATGATAAATCCCGAAGCCTCGCCCCACAGCGACAGCCGCTTCACATCTCTGCGCAAGACTTCCATATCATCGACGATCATGACCTTATACATACAACTTACCCCTTTTTTTCCGAGACTGCAAAGCGGCTATGCCTCAGCACAATGGCAGAGTAAAATAAAACGTGGCCCCTTTGCCGGTTTTCCCCAGAATCCACGTCTTTCCGCCGTGCTTCTGTATGATTTTTTGTACGGTGGCAAGACCGATTCCCGAGCCTTCATACTCGTCCACAGAGTGCAGGCGCTGGAAAATACCGAACAGATTGCCTGAGGATGCCATATTGAATCCGATTCCGTTATCATTGACATGAATGACGATTTCGTTTTCATCCATGGTATGTCCAACTTTGATGACTGCCTTGTCAATCGTCTTTGTAAATTTTATGGCATTGGAAATGACATTGGAAATCACCTGTTTCAGCAGTATTTTATCCGCTTTGACGACAGGAATTTCCGTTTCCATAATGAGTTTTATGTCCCGTTCCGGCGCCGCAGCTGCAAACTCGTTAAAAACCGTGAGGAACAACTCGTTAAGATCGATACTCTCCCTGTATAAGTCGATCCTGGCCGCTGTTGAATACTGAAGCAGCTTGTTGATGAGCGCAATCATGTCTCTGCTGATGTTTTTGATGTTTCCGATCATTTCTTTGATATCGCCCTCAACTGCCTCAGGATAATCTTCCAGAATGATCCTGCTGTAGGCGTCAATGGCTCTTAACGGGGATTTCAGGTCGTGGGATACCGTATACGCAAAGGATTCCAGTTCATTGACAGCATTCTGCAATTCCGCAGTCCGATCCCTGACACGCTGCTCCAGTTCGGTATTGAGCTTGCGGATTTCCTGTTCCGACGCCTTGCGATCGGTAATATCCCTCGCGATGACCAACGCGCTATCCTCATTTTTATATTGAATCGGGACCGCGTTCACTTCCGCAAAAACAGGGGAGCCGTCCAGTCTCAGGATCACTTCTTCCTTGAGCGGCACGGCCTTTTTTTCCTTCAGGATCGATATTCGTTCTATGATCCTCTCGTGGTAATCCGGATGGAAGCGGTCCAGTACGGGGGTATCGATCAGCTGTTCTGCGGACTCCGCGCCAAAAAGTGATGCGGCATACTGATTGATGTAGGCAAACCGGCCCTCTGTCGCGATGAAAATCGCGATCGGCGCAGTTTCAACCAGCAGTCTGAAGCGGTTCTCGCTTTCGATCAATGCCTTGTTTGCCGCAACTCGATCAGAGATATCATGGATGATAGAGTAAAGAAGTGCTTTATGATTTATTCTAACCGGGCTGCTGTATACTTCGACATCCACGGGATGTCCGAATGCTCTTCGATGCTGAAAGATAAAATAGTTTTTTTTAATGAAGCGGATCTGTCCATTTCCGCTTTCACTTCATCCGGTTTTAAAGTGTTGATTTGTGAGATTTTCATGGACTTAAGAGTCGGAATATCCCATCCGTAGAATTTCGCGGCTGCCGGATTTGCATCAACGATTCTGCCGTCCGCCGGATCTAAGAGCAGCATCACCGCATGGCTGTCGTCGAAGATACTCTGATACCGCGCTTCCATTTCCGCAATTCTATGCAGCGATTCGTTCCGCTCCCTTTGATGCAGGAGCAGAAGGCTTAACAGGACCGTAGCGATGGGATAGATCAGCATGACAGGCATGCTGATCTCATTTAATATCTTGAGCGCTGTTTCCAGTGGAAAGGTGAAAGCACAGGCCAGCATTGCTATATGGACCACAATGCCGAACAGATAGATATTGATCCATCTGTATTTTGGATTTTTCGGCAATAAAAAATGCCTCCAGAGGGTACCGATGCAGGCGGAAGCGATAATCGTGGATACGCCCATATAAACACCGGCTCCCCCCATTATAACGCGGTATATGATCAGTATAGAGGCGGCAACTGTAGTAGGAACAAATCCAAAGGTTAATGCGGCGATGCTGATCAGAATGGTGCGGGTATCAAAAAAAAATACCTATTTCTAACCTAAGGGGCAGCGTCATTATGGCAAGACCGATGAAACCGATCAGAAGTCCATTGAATATCGGGACGATCTTCTTCCATCGAATCGGTATGATATAGCTAACTTCATATACAACGATTAAAGCTAATAACAAAGCAGCATTGTTGATCAATCCCGTTAAAACCATTATACCTTTTTCCCTTTAATACTTTATTTTTATTTCACGATTTAAATCCTTGCACGATATGAATGCTTAACCGGCAGATGATGGATCAAGGCTCAATTGATTATTAATAGTACAAAATGTCAGACTTCTACATATTAGATTATAAAATTACCGAAGGGTTGTTGCAACAAATTTTTACATAATTAGACACAATTCGACTTTTATGATAACAAAGTCACACTCTACCCGGGCATGCACTAACGCTGACATTGCTATAACCCTCTTTTTTATTACAGAATATCCCAAATCCCCCTCAATACAATAAAAGAAGTAGAATAGAATCGTAAGCTCAGAAAATACTTCTATTTCAAAAATCCAATTTAACCCCGTCGCGCATTGAGTTGAAATATCGACAAAATATGTTATAATTTTCAAGTAGGAATACTCAAGGGGGATCATGCGGATGAGTCAATTGATTAGTAATGAAAAAAAGCATATGAAAACTGCTATAGAAGTAATGAAAAAGTCATACAATGAAAATCGTCCTGATAATAAGATTCTACCAAAAGTTAGAGCAGTTCTAATTACGCATGATGAAGCCGGTCATGAGATTATTTCAACCGCCTATCGTGGAGAACTTCGTAATGGCGATCATGCAGAGTATACCCTTTTAGAACGGAAAAATCGCAGTTCCGATTTAACCGGAGGGATACTTTATGTAACACTAGAACCATGTGCACCAGGTGCTAGAACCTCGCCAAAATTGAGTTGTGCCGAACGAATTGTCAATGCAAGAATAGCAACGGTTTATGTCGGTATTCAAGATCCCGATCCTACAGTTGCCGATAGAGGAATCTCCTTTCTAAAAGACAATGGGGTTGTTGTCCAACTTTTTGATAAGGAATTTCAAGACGAAATTATTTTTGAAAATCATCAATTTCTTGAGCAAGCTATTGAGCGCGCAAAGGAAGTGGTTGAATCTACGCAGCCTACATTCGCTGCCGAAATGAATATTGCAGAAATTAGCGAATTATCCCAAGAGGCTCTTAACTTTTATGCTAAAAAGCAATCTATTCCGATTTCCACAGATATAAACCTCCTTTATGATCATTTTGTTCGAATAGGATTGATGACAAAAAGTGGTACAAAGTATATTCCTACTAAAGAATGTATTATATTATTTGGCAAAGCACCTCATGAGCGATACCATTGCGCCAAAATTGTTATCAAGGCTAATTCTGGCATTGGAGAAGGAGAGATTTTAAAAACATTATATGGCCCTATGATTCTTATGCCAAAGCAAGCTGAAGAATGGTATGAGATTAATGCTCCAGAAGTGACAAATACTGATAATATGGAGCGAAAGTTGTTTGTTGTAGATTAAAAATGTAGAAAGTTGCAGGACAGAAATCCATAATATTGCAAGTTGGATTTTGCATAATATTGCAGAAGATCCATTGCAGGCAAAATCCCCATC
>Ga0116191_1002288_pt1 | contig 14667 bp, 12 predicted proteins | sample AD_UKC111_MetaG_FD_89897 | JGI IMG/M metagenome (GOLD analysis project Ga0116191, IMG submission 89897) | Active sludge microbial communities of municipal wastewater-treating anaerobic digesters from Hong Kong - AD_UKC111_MetaG | ecosystem: Engineered > Bioreactor > Anaerobic > Digestate...
ATCACGTTGTCCACGAACGCCTGCGCCGCGCGCGCCGCGACGGCGTTGTTCGCCACCAGGTACCGGGCTTGGTTCCGCAACAGCGGATTCGGCGCGACGCGGCTGTAGTCGGGCACAGGGTTGTTCCACAGCCCGATGCTGCGCCGTTCGCGCGCGAGGTCGGCCGCGGCAGAGCGCACCTCGTTCTTCCGCCCTGCGAAGCGGTTCTTGAAGATCCAATTGAGCATTGGCTATTGCTTGAAGTGGATGGTGGTCGTCTGACCACCCACGCCAGTCTTGGCTCGGGTTGGCTGTTGCACCCAGGTCTTCGCGCCTGGCTGTTGATGGTTGAGTTGAACAGGCGGGCGTCTTGGATACTGGGCCAGCAAGTTTCTCACATCCCATCTTGTTGCGAACGGCGGGGGACGGTCGAAGTCAGCCGGCTTCAGGAACTCAACCACGCCGTTCTTCCCGAAACCGATATAGGGCTTGTCCAGAATGAAGTCGGCGGCATACCGGGCACTGATTCCACACCTTTCCCGCCCGTTTTCGTCGATGATCCGCACGGTCTGGGCCTGCCGCCGCAGGATCGCTTGAAGCTTGTGGCCTTCGGCTTTCATTTGGGCGCACTTCTCCCCGGGGCGCCTCTCGGCGCTCCCGAGTATGTCCCCTCGGGCTGACGGGTGTTTTTACTTTCTTGTGGGGGACTTCGCCAGGTGCGCTTCGATGGCAGCGTCGATTTCGGCCAGCACCGCAGTGACGTTTAGTAGGCCGAGAACTTTGAGCTCCGGCTGCGCTGGCGTGAAGGTGTTGGATGCTTCCTTCTGGAGTTCGACGGCGACGGCAGGAACGTCCTGCCAGCCCTTCGCCGCCCTCGGGCCGAAGAGCATGGAGTGCAGGTGGCCGAACACCCAGATTGCGGGTTCGGTCAGATCGCGGTGCGTCCAGAATCCGTGGAGCCAGTACTTGGGCATTGCTTCGATCTGTGCGGGCTCGAAGGCGGGCGTCGGCTGACCGGAGTGCTCGTTGCAGTAGAGCAGGTAGCCTGCGGTCAGGCTCTGCATGAAAGCGGCATGGACGATCTTTGCCGCTTCGTCCAAGGTGTAGTCGGCATCATTGAGCGCGGCGATGAGACCAATCTCGTACAGGCCCCAGACGGCGAAGCGTCGTTCCTGGCCGGCCAAGGGAATCTGCCCAACGTGTTTGAGGATGTCCCGTGCAATGTAGTTCCTCAACCGCGAGACGCTGATGCCAGTGACCCCAGCAGCGTCGCTGAGGCTGAAAGTGGTTGGGAAGCCATCAGGCTGGAGGATGTTCATACGAGATAAGTATAATCATACAAGACAAGCCTTGTCAATTATAAAATCACCAACGGTCCAGTCAGATATAGCGGTTAGGTCACATAAAGCATATAATGATTGAGGAGGATGACCATGCCGCGCAAGGAAGAGGCTCAGGTGCCGCTGGCGATCTCGGAGACCGATCAAAGGCAGGTCCTGGAACTCTATCAAAAGATTCAGAGAAGCCGCGCCAAGCTCGTGGGGCCGGACGGCAAGACCCAGAATCTGCCGGTTTCGCTCTACGAGTTCCTCGTGAAGCTGATTGCGGACCTATGCGAGGGTCAGTCCGTCGCCATCGTGCAGAACGACGCGCAGTTGACGACTGTGGAGGGCGCGAGGATGCTGGGCGTCTCGCGCCAGTTCCTGATCAAACTCCTCGAGCGGGGCGAAATCCCGCACCACATGGTCGGGACGCACCGGCGCATCTACGTTCGCGACCTGCTGGCGTACAAGGCAAAGCGGGATTCCAACCGGCGCAAGATCCTGGATGACCTGACTCGGGCCGAAGCCGAGGATGGACTGTACGATCTGGAGCCGCCGGATGATCGCGCAGAGTAATCAGTACATCGCGGTCCTCGACACGTGCGTGCTCGCGCCGATGCCATTGTGTGACACGCTGCTGCGCCTCGCGGAGGATCCGGCGTTCTACATTCCGAAGTGGTCCTCCGACATTCTCCGGGAACTTCGATCCACTCTGGAGCGGATGGGCTACACGCCCGCGCAAGTAGAGCGTCGCATTGTGGCCATGGAGTCCGCATTCGAGGATGCCAGCGTCGCCGGATACGAGTGCCTTGTGGGGGCGATGACGAACGACCCGAAAGATCGGCACGTCCTCGCTGCGGCGGTGCGGTGCGGCGCGCACGCCATCATCACGCACAACGTGAAGCACTTCCGGCCGGAAGCGGCGAAGCCGTATGATCTTGACATCCTGACCCCGGATGACTTCCTGGTGCACCAGTTCCACTTCAACGACGAACTGCTGATGGAGAAGCTCGCGGCCCAGGCAGCCGCGCGGAAGGTTTCGCTTGACGCCCTTCTTGACCGGCTCCAGCGGTTCGCGCCGAACTGCGTCAGACTGCTCCGCTGACGACGGATCAGGAGCGCGAACTTGAGTGGATCAATGCCGGGGTATATGCTGACTGAGTAAGACAAAACATCCTGGTGCCGTTTTGTTTCGATCTTATGCGCTGTGGATGAGGAGGCTGCACTGACCCATGGCCGCAAAGAAGCCGTTGAAGAAGAAGGCGAATGGAACCGAAAAGAAGAAGGTGGGAGACTCAGCCCCTCCAGCCGAACCTGCCGTTGCCTCCACCCAAGTGAAGCCGAAGGCTCCAAGCCAAGCTGCGCCAGCAACTCTGAAACGTCCAGCCATCGAAGTGAAATCCGAGGGCGGAAAGATCTGGTCGCACGTGCGGCAGAAGTGGCTGGTTGAGACTCCCGAGGAACGCGTCCGGCAGCAGTTTCTCACCGTCCTGACGAACGAGTACGGCTACGCCATCGAACAGATCAAGGAAGAGGAGTCCGTTACGGGGCGCGGCTCCGGACAGGCGCGCGCCGACTTCATCATCTGGCGGACGCCGCAGGACCAGGCGGAGCAAAAGCCGCCGCTCATCGTGGTCGAGTGCAAGGCGGACAACGTCACGATCCAGGCAAAGGACTACCATCAGGGCGATCATTACGCTCGCATGTGCGGAGCGCCGTTCTTCGTTACGCATAACACGCGGGAGACCCGCTTCTGGCGTGTCCGGAAAGACAAGATGCCGGGATACATCGAGGAAATCGAGAACATCCCGCACGCCGACGCCAGCGACAAGCAGATTGAAGAACTGATTGCCAAGCTCCGGACGTTCAAGGAAGACGAGTTCGCGGAACTGCTCCATCAGTGCCATAACGTCATCCGCAATCGCGAACATCTGGACCCGGCGGCTGCGTTCGACGAAATCGCCAAGATCCTCTTCATCAAGTCGTGGGTCGAACGCGAGATGCGCCGCAAACGGCAGCGACAGAACCTGTTCACAGCCGACTGGCTAGACTCGCAGCTTGGCGAGAACCCCTTGCAGGAACTCTTCCGGCAGACGAAGGAGGGCTACAAGGCGGACCGGATCTTCGACGAGCGTGAACGGCTCAACCTGAAACCGGCGACCGGAAGAGAAATCGTTCGGCTTCTGGAACGCTACAACCTCTCTGACACCAGCGAGGACGTGAAAGGCATCGCCTTCGAGCGTTTCCTCGGCCGCACCTTCCGCGGTGAGATCGGCCAATTCTTTACGCCGCGCACCATCGTGGAATTCATGGTGCGAATGGTGGAGCCGAAAGAGGGCGATACCGTCTGCGACCCGGCCAGCGGATCCGGGGGCTTCCTCATCCGCTTCTTTGAAATCGTACGCGAGCAGATCCTCGCGGACGCCGACTCGCAGTATCAGCAGTTCGCGGAAAGCCTCGAATCCAAGAAGCTATCGGCCAAGGCGAAGGCCGACAAGCTCCGCGAGAAGTTCGACGAGATCCAGAAGACCATCGACCAGACACGCAAGGGCTCCCGGCTTTGGAATCTGGCCAACCGCTGCATCTACGGGTGCGACGCCAACGACCGCATGGCGCGCACCAGCAAGATGAACATGATCATGCACGGCGACGGGCATGGCGGCGTGCACCAACACAACGGGTTCATCAACGTCAACGGGATCTTCGAGGGCCGGTTCGACATCATCCTGACCAACCCGCCCTTCGGCGCAAACGTCGAGCCCACCGACGTCGTCACACAGGCGGACGTCGCCGTGCCGGACGAAGAATACGAACGATGCGCCGAGGTTTACGGCAAAGCGTACAAAGACGCCCACGCCAGGGTGAAGGCCGCCGTCGGGAAGCCCATCGCCTCGCTCTTCGAGTTGCCAAAAGCCGAGGGGAAGGTCCGGACGGAGATCCTGTTCATTGAACGTTGCCTGGCCTTACTGCGGCCGGGCGGCCGGCTCGGGATCGTGCTCCCGGAGGGCATTTTCAACAACCCCTCTCTGGCGCATGTCCGGGAGTTTTGCGAGGACCGGGCGTTCATCCGCGCGGTGGTGAGCCTGCCGCAGGAGACGTTCTTTTCATCGGGCGCCAGCGTGAAGGCATCGCTTCTCTTCATGCAGAAGTTCACCGAAGAGGAGAAGACCCGATTCGACAAGATCCGGGCCGAGGCCATCGCGGAGGTGGAGGCGAAGTACGCGGAAGAGATCGCCAAGGAGACCGCCCGGCTCAAGGCAGAAGTCGACGCCGCCAAAACAGCCAGGGATACTCAGCGACGCAGGAAGGCGCAGAAGGCGCTTGCGGATTACCTCGCGGCCATGAAGACCACGAAGACACGCGAGGCCAGGCAATTGCTCAAGGAGCGGTTCGCATATCCGATTTTTCTTTACGACGCGGAACGGGTTGGAATCACCGCCACAGGTGACGATGATCAAAACGAACTCTGCCGGTACCCAAAGGACAACTTGCCGCCCGGCGTGGACCATTCCTGCCTTGAGCACTACGAGCGATTCCGTTCGGACCCCGACTCCTACCTTCTAGAGGAAGTCCAGTGACGACGCCGATGCCCTATCCCAAGGTCTTCGCGGTTCGATTCCAGAACCTGAATCGGTGGGATCCGAGCAGTTTCCACCGCATCCACTGGCGATGGCCAGAGGACGTAATGCGCCCGATCGGCAGTGCGTTGCGTCTTCGGAAGGAACGAGTTGACCGATCCGCAGTTCAATTCAGTGATCTTCAGCCTGTCACGATTCATTTCGACGGCTCCATGGACCGCCGCACCGTTGACGGCAATCGTGAGTACAGCATGGATCTCTGGTACGCACGGCCAGGAGATGTCATCGTGGCAAAGATCGATCTTAAGAACGGCGCAGTCGGGATTGTCCCCTCCGACTGGACAAATGTTGTCGTAACGGGCCACTTCGCCGTCTACGAACCGGATCGTTCGCGGCTTGTCCCTGAGTATCTCCACCGTGTGATCCAGACGAGTTTCTTCAAACAGCACCTCTGGAGGAACAAGGTCGGCGCAGAAGGGCGAAAGGAAGTGAAGCTGGATTTCTTCGAGCAGGAGCCCATACCGATTCCATCGCTGGATGTTCAGAGGAAGATAGTGGACTGCTGGAAATCCGCTGTCCAGGTAACGAAGGCTGCCGCACAGCAGGAGAAAGAAAAGCGCGCCGAGATGGTGTCCTGTTGTTTTCAGCATCTCGGGCTTCACACCGCGGATGAGTCCACCCTGCCAAAGGTGTTCGCCGTTGTCTGGCCCACGGCGACCCGCTGGAGCGTCAGCTACAACCAGCAGGTGCAGGCGGGAATGGATCTGTCGCACGGGCGATACCCGGTTGTCACGTTGGGGTCCATCCTGACCATGGTGCAGTACGGCACCAGCCAAAAGGCCAACTCCGACGGCCGCGGCACGCCAATCCTGCGGATCAACAACATCAAAGACGGCCAGATCGACACTGGCGACCTCAAGCACTTGGAGTTGACCGGCCGCGAGTTGGACAGCTTGCGCCTGGAGGATGGGGACATCCTCATCATCAGAACAAGCGGGAGCCGGGATCTGGTGGGAACCTGCGCGGTCTTTCGCGGAACGGATCCATTTGTGTTCGCCTCTTACCTGATCCGCCTACGAGTCGATCAAGCGCAGGCAGATTCCAGCTATGTCGCCTGGGTGATCAACTCCCCGATCGGTCGGCAGCAAGTCAACGCAATTAGCCGGCAAATCATGCAGAACAACATCAACAGCGAAGAGATCCGCAGCCTCGAAATCCCGTTGCCTCCGCTCGACGTGCAACAGAAGATCATGGCGGAAGTGCAGGCCGGTTTGGCCGAGATTGCCCAACTGCGTGAGAGCGCGAAGGTGCAAGCCGATGCCGCCCGGGCCGAGGTGGAGCGGATGATCATCGGGGCCCCATAGCCGCATCTTGCGCCTTGGCTTTTCCTCGCAACTGAGCGATGAATGGGTCGCTATGGCGATCTACACCATCGACGACCACAACATCATCACCCGGCACTCTGCGGCGCCCGCCGAGGGAGGGGTTGGAGTGCGGTTCGACACTGCGAAAGAATTCGCCCAGGCCACAGCAGGGTGGCCGGTGTCCAGGCTAGCAGACGTCTGGAACAAACTGCCGATCGACGGCTTGAAGCCGGTCAAGAAGTTCATGGACCGCAAGACCGCCGTCGCGCGGATCTGGGCGGCCATCCAGCACCTGACGTCGGCTCCTTCCCCCGTTGCGCGGGAAGGCAGCAAAAAGGCTCTCGTCCTGACGATGCTGCATAATCAGGATGGCGCGACACTGACGCAGATCATGGAGGCTACGGGCTGGAAGCCTCACACCGTGCGCGGATTCATCAGCGGCGCGGTTGGCAAGCAGCTCGGGCTGAAGGTCGAGTCCACGCGTAGCGGCACTGGGGAGAGGTGCTACCGGATTCCCGCCTGATCACTCCTGCATCCACCGGCTGCGGGCGATGCGGTTGGCTGCCGGTGGATTCGCATTCGCGGCGAAGATTTCGAGGCGTTCCGACTCCCGGTCAATCGAAAGTCCCATCGAGATGAGCGCCTGGAGCGCGGCGAAGGCGTAGACGCGGCAGTCAAGGGCCTCGCCGCGCGTTCCTCTCTTCCGCCGCCATTCTCGAACCGGCGCGCCGCGCGAGTAGGTCGTCACCAGGATCTCGGAGAGCAGTTGCTCGAAGTACTCCTGGGCGCGATCCGCCGGGAAGTGGCAGAAGCCGGGCGAGGGTTCGACGATCTTCAGGCGGCCGTAGACCGTCGACTTGGCGCTGTCGACGCCGACGGTGTAGAGCAACGTTCCGTTCTTGCGACTCGGCCGCTTCGGCCATACCGGCAGCGGACCGGCCTTGCCCTTGATCGCAAAGACCCGCTGGTGGAACCGGCTGCGCGCAAACTCGTAGACCTGCTGCGTGTGAAAGCCCGAATCAATGCAGCAAGCCGAGACCGGCAGGGTGATGCCGCGCTCATGCGGCCAGGGCTGCGCCAGCAGCTCGTCGAGAGACTGCCAGACACCCGGCGCGGAGGGGTCGCCCGGCAACACCTGGTATGCGACGGACCAAGACTCCTCGCCGCGGCCCCAGCCGACAATCTCCACTTCGAGCCGGTCGGCCTGGACGTCCACGCCGCACGTCACCACCGCCACACCCGCCGGCAACTTCGGCCCGTAGTGCTCACGGCGGGCGAGCAGCGTCGCCAGGTCAACGGAGGTGTGCGCCTCGTCGTCCCATGGCTCGCCAAGCGCCGTGTTGACGAACGTCCGCAGGGTCTCCGGATTGTCCTTGGCCTCCAGGAACTCGGCGGCTGTCTCGCCCCACTCCTTCCATGGCGAGTACAACTGGTTGATCCAGAAACCTGCCACCTTCGTGCCCGGATTCGCCGGCCGCCACTCGCCGCGCGCCAGCATCCAGGCCTTCCGGTAGCCCGGGATCAGCGCGGCGCAATGCTCGCAACGGTACGCTGCTGCTGCGGGGTCGCCATCCCGCCACTCGAGGTTGGGCCAGCGAAGGATCTGGAAGTGACCGCAGTCCGGGCACGGCACCCAGTAGCTCTGACGGTTCGACTTGAGCCAAGCCGCCTCCACGCGCGAGGCGCCTTTCACCGTCGGCGAGGAAACCATCACGATCTTGCGGTTCCAGAACGTGGCCGTCCGCTTGATGGCCAGCGATACGGGATCGCCCTCCGTGCCGGCGCTCGCCGGATAACGGTCCACCTCATCGAGCAGGACGTACCGGATGGGCCGTGCAGCAAGGCCTGCCGCCGAGTTCGCGCCGGCGATGGTGATGTGGCCTCCGGGGAACCGCTTATGGAGCGTGGTGTTGTACGCGTCGCGCGCCCGGACATCGGAAACCTTGCCACGCAGGCATGGAGTGTCTCGCAGCATGGGCGCGAGACGGTCTTTGGACCACGATTTGCCATCCTCGACGCGCGGCTGCACGACGAGCAGCGGGCCCGGGTCACGGTCGATGATATAGCCGACGAAGTTGTTGAGGATCTCTGTCTTGCCGATTTGGGAACTGCTCATCACGACAACGCGATCGTAGGGGCTGTACGGGGAGAGGGCATCCATGATGGCCCGCTGGTAGGGCGCACGATCGGTTCGCCACTCGCCGCGCTCGGCCGATGCCTCAGACGAAAGGCGGCGGTTCTGGTCAGCCCACTCGGAGACGGTCTGGCGCGGCGGCGGCTCGAACGAATCCGCCAGACATGCCAAGCACACCTCAAGCCCCATGGCGGATGTCCTGGGCGAGGCCTTTCAGGATGGCCGTCAACTCGGCGTCGAGGATTTCGCGGACCCGGCGCACGTCAGTCTCTGCGGCGAGTTGGGGCGCGAGTTTGCTGGCAATCCCGAGCACGCGGTCACGGATCTGCCGGCCCAGCGTGTACCATTTGATGCTGACCTCGTCAGTCGGGACGAGCTTCCCAATCCGTGTCTCGTACTCCAGCTTCTTCAGCTTCGCGGAGAACACTTCGCGCGCCAGCCGCGCCTGGGCGAACGTGGCCGGCTGCTGGCCAGCGGAACCCTCGTCGGGCTTGTCGTCCAGCACGGCGTCTGAGGCGGCCGCATCCACCAAGCGCCCCCGCATCACGAGGATGCCAGCCCTGGCCAGTTTGTTGATGTACTGTGGGCTCTTGCCGCGGTGCCGGGCGTACTGCGCCTGGGTCATCAACGGCTTGTCGAAGTTGCTCTTCATGATCGCCTCGCGCCGGCGTTTCTCACGGTGTGACCTGGAGCGAACTTCCGCGCACTTGCGCGGAAGTGCTCAGTGCGACTTCCGGGAAACTTTCCGGAAGCGGATCTTGCCGCCAGCTCGCTTTGTGGCTGAAGAACGTTGCCGGAAACCATCAACCAATCAACCTGTTTTCGCGTCTCTCACTGGCCAAAGCGTGCCATCGGTTTACCCGCCGAAATGCTCGCGCAGAAGGTACCAACGCCACCGGTCCCCGTGACGAGTTCGAGAGTGTGATGGCCTGTGAGGGGTTTTTCTCAAAAACGGTCCTTATACGCGCGGGGCAACGAATGTTTTGAGAAAAAGGCATCACAACCTGTCACAGCGCAAACCCGTCACACCTCTTCTCCCGAGGTGCTGCGTTGGGCCCGTAGGGCGATGCCGGCGTAGACCGTGCCGTAACGGCGATGCTCCTTCGCGAAGCCCCGATCCTTCAACCGCCTGCCGAACAGAGTCTCGGTGATGGCGTTCTCGCCCGCGCCCTCGGCCCAGTTGCGGTAGCACTCGTAAAGTTGGCGGGCCTTGCCGCTGAAGGACTCGGCCACCACACAACACTCCTCGATGAACCGGCCAAGCTGGTCGTTCTCCGCGCGCCAGTCATCGTTGGCAGCGGCGACCTCGGGCGGCTTGCCAAGGCCATCGCGCCACCACAGCTTCGCGCCCTCGACGGCCCAGGCCAGGATGCCTTCGGCTTCGGCGAGCAGCTTCCGGGGCAGGCTCTTGTCGATCTCCTCTGGCCGGATCGTGACGGTGAACGGGATCGGATGCAGGCGGTTGAACGTTGCCTGGTCGTCCGCGGCGCGGATCATCGGCTTGGCGTTGGTGTCCATCCAGAGCTTGTGCGTTTCAGGAAACTCGATCGGGTTCTCGTACTTGCGGGTGGCTTTGATCTTGCCCATGCCCTGCGTGATGCGCTTGAGCTTGCCCTGCGAGAGCCTCTGGCCCTCCTCGGTCTCCGACGTCATGACGAAGCGCGCGCCGCGCAGGTCGGCCAGATCCGCCTGCGTGTTGTTGCTTTCCTGGCGCGCCATCAACGTGTCGACCTGGAGCAGCACGGAGTACTCCTCCAGCAACAGCAGGAACGTGGAGAGCAGCGTCGTCTTGCCGTTGTTGCCCCTGCCGAATGGGACGAAGACGGCTTTCTCCTCGGTCGTGCCGGTGAGCGAGTAGCCCAAGGCGCGTTGCAGATAGTTGACCATGCGCTCGGCGCGGTCGAGTTCCGGCTCGGATGCGTCCGGATGGTTGCCCATCATCCGTGCGATCACGCTCAGGAACAGCGGACAGCGGGCCTGCGGATCGTAGTTGTGGTGGACGAGCTTGGTAATGAAGTGGGCCGGGTTGTGCGGCGTGAGTCCTCCTGTGCGAAGGTCCACCGTGCCGTTGAGGAAGTTGATCAGGAACGGATGCGTGTCGAGTTCGCCCGGCGTGATTACCAGTTCGCACTCGGCCATCGTCAGCAGGTTGGCAATGCGGCGCGCCTCGAGCGAGTGGTACGCGAACACCATGTGATCTTTGTCCTCGGCCTCGGTTGCCTCGGTCAGGTAGTCGAGCATGGCCTGCTTGGCGAGGCGGCGCGCCGCGCCCTTGTCGTCAATTGCCCAACGGCGGTCATCCCAGGCGAGCCACTTTCGCATCGCCGGGCAGTAGCGAAGCCGGTCACCGAACTTGAAGATGAGGCGGCCGGCGTTGCCTGTGTCGTTGCGCATGAACTCGAGCATTGGGAACTTGCGCTGGACAACCTGTGGAGTATCTTCCCCATGTACTGAAGCAGACTGCGGCGGTTCCCACTCGACGGGCTTCGCTTCGTCGACGAGGTCCCGGAGCTGTTCCGTTGTGCCGCCCGCCTCGATCCAGTCCCACAGATCGCCCTTTGCGGGCACGCCCGGCAGCCGGATGATCTTGATCTCCGCTACATGGCCGGCCAACGCTTCGGAGACGATCCTGGCGTGTGCTTCTCCCTTCTCGTCGCGGTCCACCACGATCCGGATGCGCTTGCCGATGAGCGACTTCGTATATTCGGCGCACCACTTGCCCTCGCCGTCGGGCGAGCAGGTGGTCACGATGCCCAACTCGGCCGCGCCGCGGTCGGCGGCCTTCTCGCCGTTCACGATGAAGACTTCATCCGTGGCGGCCAGCGTGTTCAGGCGATAGAGAATGGGGTGCTTGCCCGCCTGCTTCCGCGCGACCCAACCGCCGTTCGAGGAGAGCGCGTACTGCCGAAAGGTCTTGTCGTTCTGCTTGTCGATGAAACGGACCTTGACGTAGGCGAAGCGGCCATCCGCATCGAAGTATGGGTAGGTCGCGCTGTGCCTCCAACCGTGCTCGGCTTCGACCTTCGCAATACGCTGGCGCAGGTACTCGTGCTGCCAGCCCGACAAACCCCACATCATCTCCGGTTCCGGCTCGGTGGGGCGAGGGTCCAGCCTACCGACGATGCGGCGCACCTCTCGAGCGGCGTCGGGAAAGTCGGCGCTCGACAACGCCATCTCCAGGTCGTAGATCGACCCGCCGCGCCCGCACTGGCTGTGGCACATCCACAGGCCGGTCTCTGCGTTGACCGAGAAGTTGGGATCCTTGCCTTTGTGGATTGGACAGCCCGCCCGCCACTCACGGCCGCGCTGTTCAAGGTCCGGCATTCGCGCGCGGTAGTAGGCCGAGATCTCCGGCGCCGTCAGGTCGCCATGGGAATGGGCCGGCGCGATCACGGCTTCTCCTTCACCACCTCGCGGATGGCGTGCCGCTGAACGCGCATCATCACGAGCATGGTGGTCTCGACCTCAGGGTCATCCCGGCGATCCGGATCCGCCAGGCGCAGCAGGTGCTCGATGATCTTCTGCGTAGTGGCGCTCGGCGTCCCGCGTTTGGGCGCACGAATCCTCTTCTGTTTCACTTTGGGGTTTCCTTGACAGCTCGCCGCTCGGGGAAGCGGCGCGATTATGCCGTCAGGATGGGAAGGGCAAAATGGGGAACCGCCGTTACTCCATTTACTCCATTAAGGACGGCGGCGAAAAACGGGCACGAGGAATCAGTGAGTTACGTGGCCAAGAATCAACGCCTTGAACGCATAAGTCTTTTGTTTACAAACGGCGCTTAATTTCCCAAGCTGGACGTCGCGGGTTCGAGTCCCGTCTCCCGCTCCATAAAATCAGCCTTAGGTAACGGCGAAGCTGCTGCCCGGTCAGGTCACCCAGGTACTGGCGCAATCTCCACTCGCCTGCTACAAAGACAACATGCGAGCACTTTTCATTGGTGGAACAGGAAACATCAGCAGCGCCTGTGCGCAACTTGCCGTCGAACGCGGCATTGACCTTACGCTCATCACCCGCGGGAAGCGGACCTTCAGCCAGCCTTCCGCCGTGCGAACGGTCAATATGGATATCGACAACCACGCCGCTGTCGCCCAAGCGCTGGGGGACGCCACTTTCGACACGGTCGTCGACTGGATCGCGTACACGCCCGCGCACGTCGAGCGTGATTTGAATCTATTCCGCGGCCGGACCGGGCAATATGTTTTCATCAGCTCCACCAGCGTGTATCAGCGGCCCGTGACGCACTACCTCATGACGGAATCCGCGCCCCTGGCAAACCCTTACTGGCAGTACTCTCGCGACAAGATCGCCTGTGAAGAACGGCTGCTGAAGGCCTATCGCGAAGAGGGATTCCCCGTCACTATCGTGCGCCCGTCGCATACCTACGGGGAGACGCGGATACCTCTGGCCGTCAACAGTTCGCCGAGACCTTACACCGTCGTGGACCGCATGCGGCGGGGGAAGAAGGTCATTGTTCCAGGCGACGGGTCCTCGCTGTGGGTGCTCACACACAACACGGATTTTGCCAAGGGCCTGGTGGGGTTGTTGGGCCTGCCACAGACGATCGGCCACGCTTTCCATATCACCTCCGATGAGGTGATGTGCTGGGACCAGTTCTATCGGATCACCGCAGAAGCTGCGGGCGCGGAGCCCCGGTTGATCCACATGACTTCCGATTTCATCACCGAGTGCATTCCGGAGAAGCTTGGCACTCTCATTGGAGACAAAGCCTCCAGCGTGGTTTTTGACAACACCAAGCTCAAACGCTTTGTCCCCGGATTCTGCGCCACGGTGCCATTCGCGGAGGGTATCCGCCGTTCGATAGCCTGGTTCGACGCCGATCCCGCGCGGAAGCAGATCGATGAAGAAGCCGATGCCCTCTTCGACAGGCTCATCGACGCTTATGAACATGGCACTCGAGAGGCTAGGAAACGGTTTCAGCCTTGAAACTCCTCCCGAAACTTCCCGTTTACTTCCTTTCGATGGCAGGCCCTCATGGACTCGCCCGGCGTGCCGTGCCCATGCTATACGCCGGAAACATAGCCGATTCCAAAGCGAGCTTTGGATTCGGTGCGGAAATCGGGGAACAAAGACATCAGGGCCGTTGAGCCGCCGTCGGTGACGATCGTCTGGCCGATAATGAAGTCCGCCTCATCCGAGCAGAGGAAGGCGGCCAGCCGCGCGACGTCGACCGGCACACCCACTCGCCCCACCGGAATCGCGCGGTAAGCCATCTCAGCCACGGATTCCGGGGTCGAATCCGGATTCGCTTTGAAATGGTTCTCGACGGTAATCCAGCCTGGCGCGATGGCGTTCACGCGGATCCCCTTGTGTGCCAGCTCGACGGCGAGGGTTCGTGTATAAGCTATGATCGCGCCCTTGGTGCCCGCGTACACCGAGTGTTCAGGCGCGCCTTGGAGCCCGTGGATCGACGTGAGATTGCAGATCGCCCCTCCGCCAGATCCGAGCATGTGGCGAACCACCGCCTGCGTGAGGAAAAACTGAGCGCGCACATTCACGTGGTACAGCGTGTCGAACTGCTCCGGCGTCACCTGCAGAAATGGCTTGTTCATGGTGATGCCCGAATTGTTCACCAGGCAGTCGATCCCGCCGAGCGCGGCAGCCGCCTTCTCTGCCAGTTCGATCACCGCCTCGACTTTGTCGAAGTCCGCCTGGAGTGCGAAGGCACGCCGGCCAATTCTCTCGATCTCGTCGACCGCCGACAAGGCGCCCGCGCTGCTATGCGCGTAGTGAAGGACCACGTCCGCGCCGCGGCGCGCGAACTCCAGCGCGATTTCCCGGCCGATGCCCGTCCCCGCGCCCGTAATGAGCGCTTTCTTCCCCGTCAGCCAACTCGCATTCGCCAATGGAAGCCTCCCTTCGCTACCTCCGGTTTACGGTGCTCAAAACATCGATTGGGCGGCCTTCCGGATCAGCGCCGGAGATCCCCGGAAGGCCCACACCACGCTGGTATCCTCGCAATATGTCGCGCCGCGGCTGGAAGTAAGCCCCGGTGCGTGGTACTCCAGTTCGCTAAAAGTGCCGATGTCGTTGTTCACGTTGCAGGCCTGGAAAGCGGTGCCCGCCCCCAGCGGCTCCGACCACGGAACGTCGACGTATTCGCCAGAAGGATCGACGTGGAAGTTGCGAACAATCAGACAGGCCTCGTCGCCATCGGTGTAGAAATAGCCGGCGCGGCCTTTGAGCGGCTCGGGGCCGATTCCCAGCTTGTGGTTTCCTTGCGCATGCATCCTGTAACGGACCACGCGCTCGGTGGTTTCCACATCCTCTCC
>Ga0116191_1002290_pt1 | contig 14657 bp, 13 predicted proteins | sample AD_UKC111_MetaG_FD_89897 | JGI IMG/M metagenome (GOLD analysis project Ga0116191, IMG submission 89897) | Active sludge microbial communities of municipal wastewater-treating anaerobic digesters from Hong Kong - AD_UKC111_MetaG | ecosystem: Engineered > Bioreactor > Anaerobic > Digestate...
ACCTTGTTAAGGACCTAGGCCCAATAGTTCACGATGCCGGCATTGCAGTAACCGAAAAATTGGGGCAACTCGACCGGGAGGGCTACTTCTCCTATCTTAACCAGCTAGGATTGCTAGCCATTGAATTTAAGAAAAATTTTACTGAAGAAGATATCACACGCCTACGGGAGGAAATGCCTGCCGTTGGAGCCATAGCTAGAAACCTTTCACAACCCCAGGTTGTTAACGCTTTGGCCACTATAACCGAAACTCTTTCAGAAATGAAGCTCGATGATAGGCTTGACAATAAATCGCTCTTCAGGCTGTTCAGGGAGTTGAATAAACCCGATGTCAGGAAGACGCTATCATTCACCCTTCGGCTTTTAGCTGAACTGGGTAAAAAACAGAATGTTTAACCAATACCATAAGCGCTATGTCAGAAAAAGTTTATGCAGGAAAATCGGTAACCGTCACAGAGGATGGTTACCTTACCGATCCAAACCAGTGGACAAAGGATATTGCTGTTGAAATTGCCAGGGAGGAGGGAATTACTCTAACCCCTAAACATTTCGAGATTATTGACTTTATTCGTGAAAAAACCTTAAAGGGTGAGGTGATGACCATCCGCACCATTGGAAAATCGGGAATTGTTGACACTAAGGGCTTCTATGAGCTCTTTCCTGGTGCGCCCCTGAAAAAGGCAAGCCGTATTGCTGGAGTTTCGAAACCGACTAGTTGCGTTTAACCTAAAAACAATTAATTATGGCAGGAACTTTAGATCACCCTATTAAAAAGGTGCTAATAATTTGCGCAAAAGCCAACATTGAGGATGTTTATGCAGCGCTCGTAATGGCCAATGGAGCCGTAATGGAAGGCATTGAAACCAAAATGTTTTTCACCTTTTTTGGTCTGGATGCCATTACCAAAAAAAGCATGAAAAAACTACACACCTCAGCAGTGGGAAACCCAGGCCTAAAAATGCCCGGCGGACTACCATTTCCAACTCTTATCGGCATTCTACCAGGCGTTGAAGCAGGAGTGTCGGCCATGATGAAGAGCCAGATGAGTAAGCTTGATATTCCTACAGTAGAGGAATTTCTGGAGCTGATTACCGCCGGTGGGGGCGAAATATATGCCTGCAAGCTTGCCGTCGATATGTTTGGCCTCAAAAAGGAAGACTTCAGCGAGCATGTGAAGGACATCATTACCGTCGGACAGCTTTACGAGCTGGCAGCCGGTGAGGGATCACAAATAATCTTTACATAGCATGGTCTGTTAAACACCGGGCTACTTAAAACCTGTCATCTGCCAAAAGTTGACAGGTTTTTTTAACTTTACCCGTTACGCCTCGCCCATCACGAGTTCAATAAAAATTACCCGGTTTTTCATACCCATAGGTTGGAGTTTCAACGGCATTTTCTTACCTTTAAGCAGAAAAACTACAGATGAGCATGGAAGAACTTGTTCGTTTGAGGCATGAGCTGCACAGGAATCCTGAACTTTCCGGACATGAAAGCGCTACTGCCAAGCGGCTGCGTTTTTTTCTGAGCAGGTATAATCCCGATGAGCTGTACTCGAACATTGCAGGAGAGGGAATGGCCGTAATCTACCAAGGAAAAGAGCCTGGTCCAACGGTGCTTTTCCGCTGTGATATGGATGCACTTCCCATTACCGAGACCAATGACGTCAAGTACAAATCGAATGCTCAGGGTGTTTCGCACGTGTGTGGCCACGATGGGCACATGGCCATTCTTTCGGGACTTGCCGTTAGGTTAAGTCAAAACAAACCTAAAAGGGGAAGGGTTATTCTTTTCTACCAACCCTCGGAGGAGAATGGGGAAGGCGCTCGAAAGTCGTTGGAACGGCTAAAGGAGCTAGGCCTGAACCCCGACTTTGCAGTAGCTCTTCATAACCTGCCGGGTTACAAAATGGGAAGCATTATTCTAAGTAGGTACACCTTTTCTTCAGCATCAAAGGGGTTGATCATCAACCTTAAAGGGAAACCCTCACATGCCGCCTACCCAGAGCATGGACTTAATCCTGCTGCTGCCACTGCCGAAATCATCCAGTCTCTTTTAGCCATTCAAAGCACAACCCATTTTAAAAATTTTACGCTGGTAACGATTATCCACATTCGGGTTGGCGATATAGCATTTGGGACATCCCCAGGCAGCGCAACAATTATGGCTACCCTGCGTGCCTTTGACGACGACGACATGACGCTACTGTCGGAAAAGGCTTCCAACACGGCAATCTCCCTTGCCCAAAAGCATAAACTTGGAGTTGACGTTTCGTTCACTGATGAGTATCCTGCTTCGGTGTGCGACAAAAAACTTACCCACACCCTTGAGGCAATGGCCCATGACGCTGGAATTGATGTGAATTTTCTCGATCAGCCCAACAGGTGGAGCGAGGATTTTGCACACTTCTCCACAAGTATCCCTTCGGTTATTTTTGGCCTTGGAGCCGGTGAAAACCATCCCGATATCCACACCCCCGAGTACGACTTCCCCGACGAGCTAATTGACGGGGCAGTTGACTTTCTGGAAAAAATTTCAAACAAACTGATTGAAGGCCAGGCGTAAACAGATAACAATAGAAGACACACACAACACCACCTCTGAAACTATTAGTTCAAAAGAAAGCATGTTGATTAGCCACGCTGATTTTACAGTTGAAAACTATAGCCACTTTATAACCAGTAACCATCATTTTACAAATGAAATATGCCCCTTGGTATAAAATATGGATTTTTTACAAACCACCTTTGCCATTAAAATTATATCTTTGCGGCGTTCAATAATTTGAATGTATGGACGATTATCACCCTGACCGTTAATCCCGAATGGAGGAACCTGTACTGAACCTCCATTCAGCTAAACATGGAGGTTAGTACATGAAATCATTCTGGAAAAGAGATCTTGGGCTTGTTCCCTGCGAAGAATGGGAGCCCTACTGCTGGGTAGATGTCGAAATTCCAACCGAAGAGGAGCAAAAATTCCTTTTCGACGAGTTGGGTGTTCCGGAAGCTTTCTTTAACGATATTGAGGACGTGGACGAGCGTCCACGTATAGAATTTGAGGATGATTGGTTTTTCATCCTGCTTCGGATGCCCTATAAAAATGTGGATGTAAGCCTTCCCTTTACCACTATTCCCGTAGGTCTAATTTTTAAAGACGACATTTTTGTCAGCATCTCGTTTTACCGCACCGAGGTTATTCCCGATTTCATTCAGTTCACCATTCGCAAGGGCATTGTCATCAAAGATCACTTTGACCTTGTGCTCAGGCTTATGCTCTCATCGAGCGTATGGTTTCTGAAGTACCTTAAGCAAATAAACCTCGATATCAGGCTTGCTGAAGATCAACTTGAAAAATCAATTAAGAACGAGGACCTGCAAACGCTACTAAGCATTGAAAAGTGCCTGGTTTATTTCACCACCTCCCTGAAAGGAAATGATATTTTGCTACACCGCATCAAGAATTTAAGGAACTATAAGGATACCTATAATCCCGATCTTATAGAGGATGTAGAGATTGAGCTGCGGCAAGCTCAGGAAACAACTAGCGTGCATTCCGATATTCTTAGCGGTATGATGGATGCCTACGCCTCGGTAATATCCAACAACCTGAACAACGTGATGAGGCAGCTGACCTCCATTTCGATTATTCTCATGATTCCAACTCTGATTGCCAGTATTTACGGAATGAATGTGCCAAATGGACTTGAGAATAATCCATGGGGCTTTGGATTGGTGGTTCTTGCTTCATTCTTTTTCTCCATTCTGGGTATCGTTCTCTTCCGCAGAAAAAAATGGTTTTAGCTATAGCTACCCGAGCCTTGAATCGCCTGACCAGGTTAGGTTCGTGATCGGCAATTTTTGCTACTGGTTACATTCGGTAACCCTCATGCAGGTTAGGCCATACCTTATTTTTAGAGGTGGCGCATCAAAATGGGGTATAGCTGCAGGAATGCTGAACCTAAAACAAAGAATAGGAATAAGATTTCGGGCCAGTACTTTCCTTTTGCATCGGAGAAATACTCGGAAAGAAAAAGGCTAATGGGGGCTGCTGCAAAGTATAATATTTCGTATGAGCAAGACGGTACAACAAAGAAGGAAAGCAAGGCAACTACGGTAAATAACAGCATGATATTTTGATGCTTTCTGATAGCAATTTTCTGGCTTCCCATACGTGTAAACAGGTGTAAAATAGCCACCAGTAGAGGAACGCCTACCGTAACGCTCAGAATAATCGGGATAATTTTGTCCGTTGAGCTTTCGGCTTTAATGCTAAGATTACGTTCCAGCTGCATGAATGGTTCTGTAGCCCCCAAATCAAACCAGTAGAAGTAGAAAACAGTAACTCCCCACGGAACCAAAATGCCCACAAGGGTAACCAACCATTCACGCAGGTTAAACTGCCTCAAGGTGGCAATACTCCAGAAAATCAGAAAAATAAACACTACCGTAGGGGCATACACTAGAGTTCCAATACCTAGCAGTAGCCCGGAGCGAAAGAGATGATCGAGCGCCTCGGAACTCTGATAGGTTGAAATAACATGGCTAAGTGAAACGAGTATAAAAATATCAGCAATGATAGCAGGGTTTAAACGTTGAAGCGGGGCTAAGGACGAGGCAACCAGGACGAAAAAAAGAAAAGGAAGGTAGGTGCGCTGCCGAACAACCGTATGCCTAACGTTAAACTGTAGCAAGTAAAGCCCAACGGTTAGGGTAAGAGCAAATGCAACCAGTTTGGACAGAAAGCCATAGGGCGATAAAATTTTGACAATAAGCACATAAAGCGGCATTCCAAAGCTATCGAAAGTAAAAGTGGAAACCGGGTACTTCTGCATAAGCGTTCCGGCCCAAAAAAGTGTTACTACTCCCAGCATGGCAAGCAGAGTAGAAATCCTAAACCTTCTGAAGAATTTAAGCAGCATCGGGTTAGCGTGTTAGCTATGAGTTGGGGTAAACATCCAAACCTATATCGCTTCGGAAGTACTTGCTTTCGAAAGTAATTGCATTGGCAGCGCTGTATGATGAGGCCAGAGCATCTTCCATGCTATCTCCTATGCCGGTACAGGCCAGCACACGACCTCCAGCGGTTAACGTCAGTGAGCCGGAGCTAGTGGTACCAGCATGAAAGATAATTGCATTGCTTATGGTTTCCATACCACTAATAGCTTTCCCCTTTGCGTAGCTACCGGGGTATCCTCCAGAGGCAAGAATAACAGTAGTGGCAATCTGTGGACTTACAGTCAATTTTGACTCGCTCATTTTCCCTGCAGCACAAAGCATAAGTAACTCGAGCAAGTCGCTTTCGATACGGGGTAATACAACCTCGGTTTCGGGATCACCCAAGCGGACGTTGTACTCCACCACGTAAGGATTGCCGCCTACATTCATTAAACCGAAAAAAATAATGCCACAGTAGGGTATTCCCTCGCTGGAAAGTCCGTTAATGGTTGGCTTTATCACAGTATTTTCCACCTTCATCATGAATTCTGGAGTGGCAAAAGGAACAGGCGAAACAGCACCCATTCCACCGGTATTTGGGCCGGTATCCCCAACTCCAACCCGTTTATAATCCTTAGCCTCGGGTAGAACAACATAGGATTTACCGTCAGTAATGACAAAAACCGAAAGCTCCACCCCCCGAAGAAACTCCTCAATAACCACCACGTTTCCAGCATCGCCAAATTTTCCGTTAAAAAATTCCTCCAGGCTCGTGCAGGCATCTTCATAGGAGGGTTGAATAACTACTCCCTTCCCTGCAGCCAACCCATCAGCCTTGAGAACGCAAGGAGGTTCGAGAGTTTTCAGGAACTTTACGGCTTCCCCATATTCCTCACGGGTGAATGCTCCGTAGTTTGCCGTTGGAATTCCATGACGCTTCATGAACGCCTTGGCAAAATTTTTACTTCCCTCAAGCGCAGCGCCCTCCTTGGCTGGTCCAACCACCAAAACATTCCTAAGCCCGGCATCACCCTTCAAAAAATCATATAACCCTTTTACCAACGGTTCCTCAGGACCTATAACCACCAGGTTAATGGCCTTCTCGATAACTACTGTCCTTATTCCATCAAAATCGAGCACATTTAGGGGGATATTTTCACCCAGCTGGGCTGTTCCAGGATTTCCTGGGAGAATAAAGAGTTTTCCAAGTTTTGGGCTTTGAGAAAGCTTCCATGCCATGGCATGTTCCCTCCCACCCGAGCCTATGATTAACACGTTTACTCCCGACATTTCGCAGATGTTTGCTACAAAGGTAGCAATCGTTTCGGTTGACGCAAAAATGCCACTCACATCAATATTTGACCTTGCTACAGCTGCGCTGAATTTAAGTGGACTTCCTCGTCAATCCTAGACACCATCAACATAAAATTATCTCTTGCAAACTACCCGTAATTGATGCTAACTTTACCGCTACAATTCTAAAACAAACCGGAATGGTTATCTCCATAATTGTTGCAATTTCAGAAAACGGGGTAATTGGTAAAAATAACCAGCTGCTTTGGCATATATCTGATGATTTGAAACGCTTTAAGCGATTGACAACCGGGCATACCGTGATAATGGGTCGTAAAACATTTGAAAGTATAGGTAAACCGCTTCCAAACCGGCGCAACATAGTAGTTTCGCGAGGCGAGGGTGTAAAATTTAACGGGTGTGAAGTTGCAAGATCGTTGACCGATGCTCTGGAAATTGCCTCAACAGATGATGAAGTTTTTATTATTGGCGGTGGGGAGGTTTACCGGCAGGCATTACCCCTTGCCGGAAAGATTTACCTAACACTGGTGCACGCAAATTTTGAAGGTGATACATTTTTCCCAAGTATAAACCCGCAGGAGTGGAAGGTGGTAAAGGAAGAAAAGTTAAACCCGACCGAAGGGCCGGGAGTCACCTTTGTTGATTATGTTAGGCAGCGATCCTAAGCAGCTTTAAGACGTTTCAGGTTCGATTTTTCGAGTTTTTGCTGTGCATACTCCAGGTTAACGGTAATCTCCTTTTCGCCCCCTGTTGGCAAGTCGAACATGGCGTCCATCATAATGGCCTCACAAATAGACCTAAGCCCCCTTGCCCCCAGTTTAAACTCCACAGCCTTGTTGACAATGTAATCCAGCACCTCCTCTTCAAACTGCAACTTTATACCATCGTACTCAAAAAGTTTGATGTACTGCTTGATGATGGCGTTTTTGGGTTCGGTGAGAATTTTCCTAAGGGCAATCTTGTCCAACGGGCTAAGGAAGGTGAGCACCGGCAGGCGCCCGATGATTTCGGGTATTAGTCCATAGGCTCGTAAATCCTGGGGTGCAATGTACTGCAGCAGGTTGTTTTTATCAATAACCTCACGGGTTTTCCCCGCACCGTACCCAACCACGGTGGTGTTGAGCCTTTGGGCAATTTTTCTCTCAATGCCCTCAAAAGCGCCCCCGCAAATGAAAAGAATATTTTTGGTGTCAACGGCTATCATCTTCTGCTCGGGATGCTTTCTTCCTCCTTGGGGCGGCACGTTGACAACCGAACCCTCAAGAAGCTTTAGGAGCGCTTGCTGAACTCCCTCGCCAGACACGTCACGGGTAATTGAAGGATTATCGCCTTTACGGGCAATTTTATCAATTTCGTCGATAAACACAATGCCCTTCTCGGCAGCTTCAACGTTGTAGTCGGCAACCTGAAGCAGACGTGAAAGGATGCTTTCAACATCTTCACCCACATAGCCTGCCTCGGTGAGGACAGTAGCATCAACAATGGTGAAGGGAACATGCAGCATACGGGCAATAGTGCGGGCCAGAAGTGTTTTTCCGGTACCCGTTTCACCCACCAGCAAAATATTCGACTTTTCAATTTCTACATCATCACCCATATCCTTCTGCAGGAGACGCTTGTAGTGGTTGTAAACCGCAACCGACAGGAATTTCTTGGCTTCATCCTGCCCTATAACGTACTGGTCGAGAAACTTTTTAATCTCGGTGGGCCGCATCAACTTGCTTTTCTGCAGCTTGAACTCACCATTTTTCTTAAGTTCTTCCCTAACAATAATGCTGGCTTGCTCAACACACAGGTCGCATATAAAGCCATCCATCCCGGCAATCAGCAAGCTTACTTCCTTTCTACTCCTTCCACAAAAAGAGCATATATCAGTGTTTTTAACCATTATTCCAGTATTTTTTCTGCAACAAAAATAACAAATTATTAGCTGCCGGTAATCATTTTAAAGTTGCATAAATTTTGATTTCTACCACGATTACTAATAGGTCTAAACAAGTGAAGAATTAAAAAATGGATAAATAATAGCTGAGAAAAAGCAGATGCTTACTGCCGGCCATCAAGGTATTGCTTCCACTCCAGCATGCTCCCCCTAAAAACGTTAAAATCGACCTTGCCTCTTACCCCCTTAAGCTTCCCGTTGTGCTCAAACTGCCAGAACGTCCATTCCCTGTTGAGTTTGGGTTTATGGTTAAATGAACAAATCCAAATATCGTTGTCCGGAAAAGCATCCTGAATGTAAAGCTTGTAGCAATCCTCGTTGGTGTATATAACAATTTTCTGATGGCGGCTCTTTTCAACACGGCTAACAAACTCGCGCAGATCGGTGACGATTTCGCTTCGCGACCTACGGATGTTATTACCCCACTCCTCTACATCAACAACCAGCGGTAGGCTGAACCTTTGCCTGCCTATAGTGGAAAGAAAGTTATCGGCCTGTGCCAAGCCATCGCGGTTGAAGTTAAAAAAATGGTAAGCGCTCACAGGAATACCGGCCTTTCTGGCACCATCAACATTGTTTTGAAAATTTTTATCCTTAAGGGTTGCGCCCTCGGAGGCCTTAACAAAAACGAAGTAAACACGTTGATCCTTCAGCTTTTCCCAGCTGATGTTGCCGGTGTGCGCCGAAACATCAATTCCTCGAATAACATACCTATGGTCGGGCTCAGAAATAAATCTAATAATGCCAAACACCAGGGCGGCAGAGAGAAAAATTACTACGGGCAAAAGCCAACTTTTATGCTTCTTCGATTTTTTTGTCATATGGAGTTCTGCAAAGGTAAAGCTGCTCAGAATTTCATGCAACAATGGTAGGAAAATCTTTACATTTTGGGTTTTTAGCTAAGGCGTAATGCTAAAATCCCAGTTGTGGAAATCGGAGAAGCGAGCTAGGCTGCAAGCCTCAGAATCCCAATCGGGCTATCCTTAGCTGACCATTAAGGAGTTTTACTTTAGGCAGGATGATTACAACCCTTTCCCTGCTATAACTTAGCCACTTTCAACTTTTTCAACTTTTTCGTGTAAATTTGGATGTTTTTGGTTTCCGAAAAAATCACTAAACCGCTATGCGATTAACCCAAATAGTTCCTGTACTTTTTTCCCTCAGCCTGGCCATTGCCGGCTATGGCCAGGAAATTAACATGACCACGACAAAATCAAGTGCTGAGCGCAACATGGCCGATTCACTTCTGGAGAAACAACAGTACAAGCAAGCACTACCCATTTACTCCCGTTTGCTAAAGCAGTACCCTCGTGATCCGCAAATTCAATCCAACATAGGAATTTGTTACCTTTACGGAACCCGTCGTATGGATTTGGCAGTAACCTTCCTTTCGCAAGCCTCAACTGGTGATGTAAGCAGCAAGGTTTACTTCTACCTGGCCGAAGCACTCAGGCAAAGCTACCGGTTTAGCGAGGCAATTGACTACTACAGAAGGTTTACCATTAGCGGTGGGGCGCCCGACATTAAGCTGGAGGAGGTTGAACAGCTGGTTACCCTTTGCGAGAATGGCAGCTTCCTGACCCGCTACATCTACAACCCGGAAGTTTACGATGCTAAAGCTGTTGCAGCTGGCGAGGCCTACACGTTCTACTCCATTGCCCCTAAATCGGGCAGCTTTGTTAAGACCCCATCAAACTTGCTCACCCCTACCGACTTAAAGAATAATCATCAGCCGCTAATGTTTTACCCAACTAACCCAACTCCAGGCACTTACGTTTACTACTCCAGCTACGGCAGCACAACTACCTACGGTAAAGATATTTTCCGCATTCAGCTTAGGGATAATGGCTACTGGAGCAAACCCGAAAATTTGGGTGATGCGGTTAACTCCAGCTCCGATGAGGATTACCCCTATATCATGCCCGACGGCGTTACGCTGTACTTCGCCTCCAAGGGCCACTACGGCATGGGTGGATACGATATCTTCAGAACGGTATTCGACCCTGCCACAAAGCGTTGGAGCACTCCTGAAAATCTAGCTTTCCCCATCAATTCACCTTTTGATGATTTCCTATTCCTAGCCAGTGATTCCGATAGTTTGGCATGTTTTGCCACCAACCGAAAGGTAATGCCCGATACGGTTGAAGTTTTACTCCTGAAAAATGAGCAAAACCCAATCCGCCGCTCACCCCGCTCCTATAACGAACTCGATTCAATAGCTGCTCTTAACGTTTCGGCCTTATCCATGAATGCCCCAACACAAGCTCCAACAACTGTCCATGCCCCAAAACCCTTAGCTGCTTCACAAAAACCCGCCAGCTTCAACTCGGTCGAAAATGATCCGGAATATTCCCGGACCATAGCCAAGGGTTTTGTAGCCCAGCAGCTGGCCGACTCACTAAAAATTAAGCTGGAGGAACTACGAGGAAAATTTGATTACGTTACCACGGCTGAACAGCGCATTCGACTGGAGAAACAGGTGGTTCAAGTAGAGGATGACATGCTGGCCGCCCAAAAAGAGGCCGACCTCATGTTTGTGCATGCCAGCCAAATTGAACAGGAATACCTTACCGGAAAAAGGAAACCTAAGGGCGACGAAAACCTATCGTTTGTATCGGACAACCCCGACTACATCTACCAAGCTCAATTTGCCCCTACTGTCTTTCAAACCGATGAGCTAAACCGTTTGGCTCAAGCAGAACAACTATACCCACAGGTCTTGCGAAACCGAAACCTGGCCCTAACTAACAGGGATATATACGACCAATGCAAAAGAAACTCAACCGACTCATTGCCAAAGGATTGTGCCGCAAAGTATGCGGAAATGATTTCGTCTATGCAAAACTACAACGAGCAAATGGGGAAATACTATGAAAAAAAATACCCCATCTACAACGATTGCGTTCATGTTGCCCTGGTTAAAAGCGGATCAAACGACCAAAGTATTCGCAACTGCATCAGCACTGCCAACTCGCATTTTCGAACCGCAAGCACTATACTGAACAATATGGGCAACGAGGGACAGGTTGAAAGCACCTTTGAAGCAAACCTGCTTAGGGAGCTGGGGCTTCTGCAGCTGGACCTTGCTTTTGCCAAAACCTGGCACCTCCAACTCTTTGAGCAAAAGTTGACTAGCAACATTATAAAGCTTGAACGCTCAGCATTTGGCGCCACCTCAACCATTGAACTTTTGTCAGCCGAGCAGAGCAAGCCCCAACAGGCAGCTGCCTCGTCATACGCCCCGCCAAGGATTGAAAGGGTAAGCAACCCGGTGAACATCCAAACCCTCACTGTTGAAAGCGAAGCAACCTCCGATTTCGGTATAGCAGAAACAAGCCCATACAACGAGAAAAATCCGATTCCGGCAGTACCTGCACTACCCAATGGAATTTGCTATAAAATTCAGCTGGGTGTTTACAGCACACCCCGCCAACCCCAGTTTTTTAAAGGTATGTATCCCATTTCGTCCGAACCAGCAGGCAAGCTAACCCGCTACTATGCCGGCTCATTTGTAAAACTTGCTGATGCCGAGAATGCCCTATCGAAGGTAAAATCGGTAGGTTTTAAGGATGCCTTTATCGTAGCATGGTACAACGGGCAGCAGGTTGGCCTTCAGCGCGCACAACAGCTCGAAGGGAGCCTTCAACAACCAAAAGAAGTTATTGGTAATGACCGGAATGGCGTTTTTGCCATACAGCTGGGCATATACGAGAGTAGCATGCCTAATGAGGAGCTAAAAACTATCCGAACGCTAATCCCCGATAAGGATATTACCCGTAGAGCCGACGAAAGGGGATTGATGGTTTACTCCATTGGAAACTTTTCCTCCCTGAGCGAGGCCGAACGAATTAAGGACAACCTTATTGCAGGAGGAATACTTAAAGCTAAAGTAATTGAGCTGAAGTAATAAAAAATTGTTATATTAGCAACGTGGACTATTCCTAAAAAAGCCAACGTTTATTTAATGAAACACCCCGTGTTTATTTAGATTTAATGTAATAACGATATCAACTAAACTAACAGAAACGTTAAGGTGCAGCGGTTTATGAAGGTAAAGGAAAAAACATTTGGGCTGGAATACCACCAGAACAAGCCATCAGAGGTTTATGTCCTTTTTCTGCATAATGACGATGTGAATACATTTGAATTCGTTATTCAGTCGCTGGTTGAGGTGTGCCAGCAGGATGAATGCCAGGCTGAACAATGCGCCTTAATCACCCATTTTAAGGGAAAATGCGATATCAAACGTGGTAGTTTACCCGAACTTGAACCCATGATGGAAGAACTGCATCGTCGGGGGCTTAGCGCTTCAATCAATCTAAACTAAAACAACCGAAATACTCCATGATTTGGATATTCCTGCTGATTCTACTAGGCCTCTTCCTGTTGGTGGCAGAGGTGTTGCTGGTTCCCGGTATTACAGTAGCCGGTATTGCCGGTTTCCTGCTAATAGGCTATGGAGTATTTGCCGCCTACACTCAGCATGGGACAATTGCAGGACATATTACCCTTGTTTTTTCCATAATTGCCTCTGTGGTTACCTTAGTGCTATCGCTTCGTTCTAAAACATGGAAGAAAATCACCCTTAATACCAGCATAGATTCCAAGGCCAACATGGATTACGAACAGCATATTCAAACAGGCGACACGGGCGTAACAATTGGAAGGCTTGCCCCAATGGGAAAGGCCACCATAAATGGACATGATGTGGAGGTTACCGCCCTCGACGAGCTTGTTGACCCGCAAACCCCGGTTGTGGTTGTTAAAGTTGAAGGCAGTAAAATAATTGTTAAACCTAAAAAATAGATTACATGAGCCAAGTTGGAGCAATACTTACCATTATAGCCGTCTGCATTGTCGGCTTGTGGATTATCTTCTACTTTGTACCGGTAGGCCTGTGGTTTCAGGCGCTTGTTTCGGGAGTCAGAATCTCCCTCCTGCAGCTGATTTTCATGCGCTGGCGCAAGGTTCCTCCCCGTGTAATAGTGCAGGCCATGATTGAGGGGACCAAAGCCGGACTTACCCTGAACCGAAATGAAATGGAAGCCCACTACCTTGCCGGTGGTAGGGTTCCAAAGGTGGTCCATGCGCTTGTATCGGCACAAAAAGCCAACATTCCGCTTGATTTCAAGATGGCCACTGCCATTGATCTGGCTGGACGTGATGTTTTTGAAGCCGTTCAGATGTCCGTTAATCCCAAGGTGATTAACACTCCCCCGGTTACCGCTGTTGCCAAGGATGGTATTCAGCTTATCACTAAGGCCAGAGTTACTGTTAGGGCCAACATCAAGCAGCTGGTAGGTGGCGCCGGTGAGGAAACCGTTCTTGCCCGTGTTGGCGAAGGAATTGTTACCGCCATTGGTTCGTCGCAAAACCACAAGGAGGTTCTGGAGAACCCCGATAAGATATCCAAAACTGTTTTGAATAAGGGGCTGGATGCCGGAACTGCCTTTGAAATTCTCTCCATTGACATCGCCGACATTGACATTGGCCGTAATATTGGCGCTGTGCTTCAGATGGACCAGGCAAATGCCGATAAAAACATTGCCCAGGCCAAGGCAGAGGAGCGTAGGGCTATGGCTGTTGCACTTGAACAGGAGATGAAAGCTAAAGCACAGGAAGCACGCGCCAAGGTTATTGAAGCCGAAGCCCAAATACCCCTGGCCATGGCCGATGCATTTAAAAGTGGAAACCTGGGAATTATGGACTACTACCGGATAAAAAATATTGAAGCCGATACCAACATGCGCGATAGCATTGCAAAACCCGGAATTGAACCTAAAAAGAAGTAGGCTGCATAACGTTTGTAAACAACATGTCAAACCAGACACCTAAAAGGTACGGGTTCAAGTAGTTTTGATTAAAAACCTAAAAAATAAGGATCAAAAAAGAGGGGGCTACCCCTCTTTTTCATTACAACCCGTCCAATAAAAAGATTAGCTCCTACTTTCACCATAATTCTGAATAGTGGCTAAAAGTTTAAATCAACCCTACCTGATACCGAAAACGTTAAGATTTAATATAACCACTGAGAAAATAGAGATACACGGAGAAGATGAAAATACCACCTCTGTGTTCCTCCGCGCCCTCTGTGGTAAAAAAATAAACCACAGAGAACACTGAGATACACGGAGAAAATGAAAATATTGCCTCTGTGCTCCTCCGTGCCCTCTGTGGTAAAAAAATAAACCACAGAGAACACAGAGATACACGGAGAAGATGAAAATATCGCCTCTGTGCTCCTCCGCACACTCTGTGGTGAAAACATACTGTCACCTGCTCCAATACTTAAATTTTAACTTCACCCGCAGCTCCCTAGCCGAGTACTCCGTGTGCATGGGTCTGAAACCGGCTTGTAAGGGTAAAACTAAACCACTATGGATTGAAAATCCATAGGTTTTTAAAGCGGTAAAGAATGAAATTCTTTAATCTTATTCCAATATCCAGTTACCCTTTTCACTATTG
>Ga0116191_1002293_pt1 | contig 14653 bp, 12 predicted proteins | sample AD_UKC111_MetaG_FD_89897 | JGI IMG/M metagenome (GOLD analysis project Ga0116191, IMG submission 89897) | Active sludge microbial communities of municipal wastewater-treating anaerobic digesters from Hong Kong - AD_UKC111_MetaG | ecosystem: Engineered > Bioreactor > Anaerobic > Digestate...
AGGTAGGTTTGAAACCTGGCTGCGGTGAACTTGCGTTTTAAGGAGTTATTCTGATCGGTTAGCCCGTCGGTGTACATGATAATCATGTCACCTTTGTGCATGGGAATCCTCCAGTTGGTAAATTCTAGATCCACATCGGGAAGCAAACCGCCTATTGACTTTCTATTACCCTTAAGGGTTTGTATTCTGTTTTCAGCTTTGCTATAGCAGAAAATTGGCCTGTTAGCGCCAGCAAAAGTAACTGAAAACATACCGTTTGGCTTGCTTTCAATTGAGCAAAGGGCTATATCCATGCCGTCGAAGCTTTCGCTGACATTTTGGTGGAGCGCCACCTTAATGGAAGCGCTTAGCTCGGTGAGAATATCGGCAGGATTGTAGATTTTCTTCTCATTTACAATTTCGCTCAGCAACCTGCTGCCGATTAGCGACATGAATGCTCCAGGAACTCCGTGCCCGGTGCAGTCCACCACAGCTATAAAAATTTTTTCGTTAGGATTACTTTTAGGTCCGGCATGGGACACCCAGTAAAAGTCGCCCGATACCAGCTCCTTTGGTCTGTAGATGAGGAAGTGCTCAAAAATATTTCCCAGCGACTGGGATAAATCGGGAAGAATGGCCTGCTGAATGGTCTGGGCGTATATTATGCTATCGTTGATATGGCGGTTGTGGGCCTCCAGCTCATCACGCTGGGCAAGGATTTCTTCTTTTTGCCGCTGCAGCTCTACGTTCTTTTCAATAAGGATTTGTTCGGATTTTGAGAGGTCGAGGGTTCTTTCATCAACCAGCTGCTGGAGTTTAATATTCGTATTCCGTAGCAAGCTGGTATTAATTCTGATGGCTAGCCATGTAAACAGCATAAGCACTACCACATAGCTTGCAATTGCCCACCACTGGAGGTAGAGTGGTTTTTGAATGGTGAACTGGAATGTTTCGGTAGGACTCTCAATGTTAAAAAGGTTTTTTGCCTTTACGTTGAACTGGTATGTGCCATAGGGCAGGTTGGTGTATTCCTTTAGCTGGCTGGGCTGCCACTCGCTCCAAGTTTTATCAAATCCTACGAGCATGTAGGAGTACAGAAGTTTCTGTTGTTGACCAAAGAAAGGAGCGGAGTAGGTAAATGTTAGGGAATTATTCTTATAGGGGAGTATGGTGTTTCGCACCTCGCTGTACTGTGTACTGGTGAGGAAGGGAAGACTTGAACTATTGTTGTAGTAAACCCCGTTAAATAGCAAGTGGCCAGGACCGGTTGCCACCCTCCTGATGAGTACTTTAAAAATTGAATTTTTTAAACTTACGGCGTTCTCATCGAAGCGGAAAAGCCCGTCCGTACAAGCTATCCAAACAACCTTGCTGTCATCCGTATAAACATCATAGAAAATGGTTTCGGGAATGGTTCTGAACTGCGCGGGTTCCCGACGGTAAATGTTTTTAGGGTATTTAACAGCACGCTCAAGCCATCGGTTTGCCGGATAGTTATAGGCCTCAAACCAAATGTTGCCGTTTTTTTCCTGGTTTAGTATCCTCAACCCGGTTGTTCCGTTGGCAAATTCCAGCCCCAGGGAGGAGTCGGGTTCAAAAGATTTACTCTGAAGGCTGTATTTCGCAAGCCCCGCCTCTGTGGAGGCCTTTACTTCACCATCAATTACGCCCACTGCTATATCGTCGCACTTGGGGTTGAAAGGAAGTGTGTAAAGAACAGGTTTTTCCGACACCAGCTGGTAGGGATTAACCATGTCAACGTAGTTTACACCCTTGTAACGCTCGGAGTACCAAAGGTCTCCGTTAAAGTCTTCGGCCATGGAGTAAACCTCTCCCTTGGTTCCCGGCAGCTCACCTGTAAATTTGAATCGTCCGTTATTTTCTACTATCACCCCCACTCCTTCGCGTAATCCAGCGTAGATTATTTTCGGGTATAGCTTCGATTGAAGAAGGTTGTAGGAATGGTATTGCCCATTTTCTATTAGAGTCGCTTTTCCTCCTTCAACTTGAAAAATTCCGCTTGAAGAGGTGGCAAGCAAGGCCTCATTTCCATTTCCAGTGCGTATGATTCGAAGCTTCCATGATAAATCGGACAATCCTGTAACCTGTTCAACCCCACCATTATTCATCCAGAATATGCCAACGTTGGAGGTAAAGTAAATATGGTTCTTAAAGCGAACAACCGATTGTGGAACGCCTTTAATTCCGTCATTTTCGGTCCAGCTAGTGAGTTGGGAGAAAATGGGAGTGTAGGATATGCCGTTATTTAAAGCTATCCACAGATTTTTCTGGTTATCCATGAACAGGTACCATGCAGTGTTGTCCTGCAGACCGGTTGAAGTGTCAATTCGCCTGGTTATGGTTCCCGTAGAGTCCATAAGCACCACACCGCCATTGTAGGTTGATATGGCGATGGTATTGCCATCAACTTTCAAGCCTGCATATACCTTAGAGGATGTAAAAAAGCTATCGTTGGAGGTGGAAAATTTTACAATGGTTGGTTGATTACCGGCTATTTTTGTGCTTAGAGCCTGCCGGCTAAGCAGGTAAAAACCGTCTGCCTGAGTGCCTATAAGAAAGTAATTTTGGTTGAAGGGTAGGATTGTGTAAATAAGCTGCGAGGCAAAGAAATCCCCGCCAGGAACAAGACGCAGCGAGTCTTTGTCAAGGTAGCAAAGCCCATAGTCGCGTTGGTGAATAAATAATATACCATCAGAAAGGTAGGAGCGGTGAAACTGGGTTTTTGGTTTCCATACCGATACAGTTAAATCTTTATTTAGCCTAAACAGCCCGGTAAATGATGAAAAGTATATTGAAGAATCGCTAGCATAGAGCTGGCGAATCATACCAAGCGGTTTGGCCGTTTCAGGTATATATTGGGAAAGGGAATGGAAGCTTAGGGTGTTAGTGGAGTCGGCCGCCAGGTATCCGAACTCATCCTGCCCACCAACCCATATTCTACCGTTTTTGTCAGCATCAAGGCATCGGGCTAGGGATCCATTGATAGATATATGCCGCCACTCACTCCCATCATACTCTATCACCCCGACGTTGTTGGCAATGTAGATTAGCCCCCTGTTATCCTGTGTTATTGCCCAGCTTTGGGCATGTCCATTATACTCCCGATGGTGAAAGTTCGTCACCGGAATTCTTCCGGTGTTCTGTGCCCAAATGGCCTTAACCGGAAATATCAGAATCAGAAGTAGTATAAAATTTGTACGCAGTAAATCCCTTTGTTTTGCCATGCCTCTCCCTACTGCAAGTCCCACTTTGAATTTACTTTCAAATATATTGTTTTATTCAAATATTTTATTAAAAAATGGCAGTGAGGGCGAAATATATTTATTAAAGGGATTCATGCATACGTGGCGTAGTTCAATAGAAGTGACTGCATTAGCGCGGTGATCCGGAAAATTATAGGTTTTTGAGGAGCAAAGGTAGCATATAGCACTTGGCGCGGGTAACTTGTTATTTCTGTGCTAGAGTTCGCTCTGGCAATGAGAAGGAGTGTGGGTATCTGATTTAAAATCAGCGTATTGATTTAGAAAAATTTATACTCATACCGGTACACAACCCGAAAGTTGTAGTCGGAGTAGTAGGTGTCAACTTCGTCAACTATTCCCTTGCTATCCAGCTTGTAGTTTCGGTGTGAGTAATCGGTGGAGTTATCCTCATACCATTTTTCCTCAACAATATTTCCCTGTTCATCATACTTGTAGGAGCTGTAGAGCAGCTTGGTATTGTTTGGTTTAATCAGGTAGGTTTCAACTAGCTGATTTTTGTCATCGTAAACGTAGCTGTAGCTTGCCCTAAGTTCGCCGGCGTAGTATTCTGACTTGGAGGTGAGAAGGTTGTTGGCGTTGTAAGTAAATACGGTACGGGCGAGTTCCTTCCCGTCGCCTGAGGTGTTTTTTTCATCGAGTAGATTCCCGGAGCCGTCATATTTTCTTTCGGTTACCTTGCTAAGGATACCTACAGGCTTGTAAATTGAAATTTTTGTGGTGTTGCCATCATGTTCGTAAATCCACCGTTCTTCAACCTGGTTGGCAGCGTTGTAGCGTACAATTTCCTTTTGCTTTCCGTTAGGAAAATAGTTGTAGGCAATGCGGTAGGTGGTTCTCCCATCAAAACCCAGTTCAGAGGCTTTATTGCCATTCTTGTCGTAGGTAAAAACCTGCCTAAAAGCCAGCTCAATACCCTTTTGCCGGTAGTCTTGAAATTGGAGGTACTCAATTTTACGGTTTTGGTTGTCGTACTTATAGGTGTGGCGCGACGAAATGGAGCCGTTCTGCTTATAGTTGATTATTTCTACTTCGTTTCCATTTTTATCGTAGTTGGTTACTACGGTTACATAGCCTTTGGGGTCAACCTTGTCCTTGATAAATTTATGAGTCCACTGGGAAACGGAAGCAATTTTGTTTTTCTGAATTTTCTCGCGACTCATGAGCTCACTCCGTGACTGAGCGAGTACAAGCGTGCAGGTTGTTGCCAGACAGAGAGTTGCTAAATATCTTTTCATAACATTATTATGGAGTCAATATGGCTTGAACTTGGGAAAAGGATACCAGCTAAAAATAGTCAAGCAATGTATATAAAGATGTTTTCACAAAGATATTGAAATTTTTTATCAATTTTCATACCGAAGTTTAATGCTGCGGTTATTCCGAGCAGGGCGAATGAGGGTTATAAGTGTGTTATTGGCTTGCTGAATTATAGTAGGGATGAACTACAGCTATGGGTTGGCTTAGATGTTGTCGTCGTCCTCATCTATTTCAATCGGGATGGTTACTGCCAGAATAAAGAAATGGCGGTTATTCTCGTAGGGTACAAAGTGGTAGTAAAGCTTTCGCTTTGATTTGCGGGCAATGTCAATTAAACCCAGGCCAGCGCCTCCTTTTTCATTAAGTTCTCCACCAATCATTTGCTGAAGGAACAAGCTTTTCAGCTCCGTTGGAGAAGCATTGTTTAGGTTGATAAGGCGTTCTTCAAGAGGAGCCATTTTGTCGTTACGGATAAGGTTCCCGGTTACAATGAAAAACGAATCTTTTTCCCTTCCTACCACAAACAACCCGTTTCCTATTTGCCTTTCCTTTTCGTCGTAGTCGTCGGAGTGCTTGGTGATGTTTTGAAGGCATTCTATCATAATGTGGAAAACCCGCTTACGCGTTGATGTGGGAACATCCATCTCCGATATCTTACGGTTGGCCATAAAGGCAAACGAACGCATAATCTGATGGTTCATTTCACCTTTATATATAAGGGGAAAACCACTAGAGGCAATTTCGCTTGCCAGGGTAGATTTTATGAAATAAATGATGTTATCCATTCAGGAAAATGAAGGTTGAAGATATGAAATTTCTTCATTGCAATTCACCTCTTGATAGGTAAATATAGGTAAATAATTTATGAATACTATAAATTATTGGATAAAACATTCATTTTATCCAACGAAAAAATTTATCCAACGAATACTTCGATAATTGTACATGTAGAAACAGGTTGTAGGGTGATATCCTTTATTTCTGCAGGAATTAGCATGGTTTCGCCTGTTGCTAATTTTTCTTTTCCATTGGGATAGTTTACCAGAACCTCGCCTGCGAGGCAGATGTACAGCACAAAGGAATCTATCATGAAGTAATCCCTTTTAAGGGGCTGGGTAAGGGTTAGCCGGTTTGCAGTAAAGTAGGGGCAGCTGGCCAGCTCCAGAGGAGTATTCAGGCTTTCGGTAATATTTTTTTTAGGGTTTGAAACCTTGCTAAAATCAATAGCATCCATGGCTAGGTCGGTGTGCAGCTCCCGAGGAATTCCCGACTCGTCGAGTCTGTTCCAATCATAAATTCGGTAGGTAATATCGGAAGTTTGCTGTATTTCGAGTAGCAAGATTCCCCGCCCAATTGCATGAATTCTTCCTGCAGGAATAAAGTAAACATCCCCAGCTGTGGCTGATTCCACGTTGAGGAGGCTGGTAAGTTTCCCAGTCGATAGGCTCTCCAGGTACTCCTCTCGTGTAACATCCCGGTTAAATCCTGTAATGATTTTAGCGCCAGGATCGGCATCTATCACATACCACATCTCGGTTTTTCCGTAGGCGTGGTGCCGTTCTCTGGCCAGCTCGTCGTTTGGGTGTACCTGAATGGACAGGTTATCGGAAGCATCAATAAACTTTACCAGCAGGGGAAATTCTATTCCGAACTTTTCATAAACCGAGTTGCCCACCAGGTCGCCCATGTATATTTCAACCAGCTCCTCCAGGTTGTTATCCTTCAAAAAGCCGTTGGCTACTACCGAAATGTTATCGGCTACTGCCGAAATTTCCCAGCTTTCGCCACAGTTTGATATGTTTTTAGGGATGTTTTTGCCCAGCCTTTGCCGAAGCTTACTGCCACCCCATATTCTGGGCTTAAAAATCGGTTTAAGCCGAAGTGGATACAAACCCTCGTTTTCCATAATAAAAGTTTTCCTTTCCGATTACAAATTAATTGAAAATTTTTAACTTCGTTGGGTTACCTTTGTATAATATTTAAATTCAGCTATCGTATGCTTATTGTTGGAATTGCCGGCGGGACAGGATCGGGAAAAACAACCGTTGTCAACCGTATAACAGATTTACTACCAAAGGGAGAAGTGGTTGTTCTCCCACAGGATGCCTACTATCGCGATAATTCTCATTTACCCCTGGAGCAAAGGCAGGAGATGAATTTCGACCATCCCGATTCCATTGAGTTTGAGCTGCTGGTAGAGCATGTGAAAATGCTAAAGGAGGGTAAGGCTGTTGAGCAGCCCATCTACTCCTACGTAACCTGCACCAGAGCCAAGGAAACAATTACCATTCAACCCCGCCATGTGGTGATCATTGAGGGTATCTTGATTTTTACCTGCCCCGAACTTCGTGACCTGCTGGACATTAAGGTTTTTGTTGATGCCGATGCCGACGACCGCCTGTCGCGGGTTATTGCCCGGGATATTGTGGAGCGTGGGCGCTCGGTAAATAAGGTGCTCGATCGCTACGAGAAGACTGTTAAACCCATGCACCTGCAGTTTATTGAGCCTACCAAGCGGTATGCCGATATTATTGTTCCGCAGGGTGGAAACAATGCTGTTGCCATTAATATTCTTACCTCCATCATTGAGAAAACGCTTCGAAATCATAATCTAGTTTAGCCATGCTTAACGATGTTCTCCCCGAAAATATCCTGTTTCTCGACATCGAAACGGTGCCAGCCTATCCGGCATACACCGATTTGCCCGATGTTGACCGTAAGCTATGGGATAAAAAAGCTGCCGGGTTGGTTAAGGATCATGAAACTGCAGCCGATATTTACGGAAGGGCTGGTATATATGCCGAGTTTGGAAAAATTATTTGTATATCAACTGGCCTGGTAGTTTCAAAAATGGAGGAGCGATTCTTTAGGGTTAAATCGTTTTTTGGTACGGATGAGAAAATCCTACTCGCTGATTTTGCTGAAATGCTTAGCCGGTTCGAGAAGCGTAAGGATGTTAACCTATGCGCTCACAATGGCAAGGAGTTCGATTTCCCGTATATTGCCCGGCGGATGCTGGTGAATGGTATAGTGATCCCCGACATACTCGACGTGTCGGGCAAAAAGCCTTGGGAGGTTAAGTTTCTCGATACTATGGAGCTATGGAAGTTTGGCGATAACAAGCACTACACCTCTCTTAACCTTTTAACCCATATTTTCGGAATTCCTTCACCAAAGGATGATATCGATGGCAGCCAGGTTGCCGAGTGCTACTACATTCAGAACGATTTGAACCGCATAGCCACCTACTGCGAGAAGGACACCCTTGCTGTTGCCCAACTTTTCATGCGGTATAAAGGGTTACCGCAAATTACCCCCGAAAACGTGGAGAGGGTAAATGGATGAAGGTTTCTACAGAAATTCCAGAATGCTTTTTGTGAAAGCCTCGGGTTGTTCAGCATGAAGCCAATGGGTTGCATTTCTAATGGTTACCAACCGGCAACCCGGGTAGTAATCGGTTAGTCGAACTTCGCTATTCTCCGGTATATAGCTTGAGTTTTCTCCCTTTACGAATAGAACTCGGGTTGGGGATTTTTTACCGCACTCCAGATTTACCCCCGTTATCAGTTCCCTTAAGCTGCTTTCGAGAACCGGCAGGTTAAGGCACCAGTTATAGTTCCCAAAGGCATCTCTTTTCAAATTTTTTATCAGAAACTGCCTTAACTTTTGGTTTGGAATGCTGCCTGTAAGCAATTTTTCGGCTTCATAGCGCGACTTTAATGTGGGCAGAGGTAAATCTAGCATTCCCTTTATTATCGATAAATGCTCTGCTAGCGACAACCTGAAAGTTTCGTCGTTGGGCAGGTATTGCCATGGAGCAATATCGGCCACAATAAGTGAGATCACCCTGTTGGGAAACAGCGACTGGTAAAGCATGGCTGTGCGGCCTCCCATGGAGTGCCCCAGCAGGTGAAAGTTGTCAATTCCTAAATTGTCAACCAACTCAGCCAGGTCGTGTGCCATATCCGGGTATGTATGACTGCTGGAATGTGGACTTTGTCCATGGTTTCGTTGGTCGGGAAGGATTACCCGGTAGCTTTCGCTGAACCTTTTAGCTATTCCCATCCAGTTGTCGGACGAACCATAAAGCCCGTGTAGTATGACGAGCGGAAACCCATTACCTAGTTCTCGATAGAAAAGTTTCATTAGCTACGGAGCTGTTGTAGGTAAAGCTGAATGGTGTTTTCGAGCCCGTAGTATAGCGCATCGCTGATAAGAGCATGGCCAATCGAAACCTCTAGCAGGTTGGGTATAAGCCTGTTAAAGTACCTCAGGTTTTCAAGATTCAAATCATGGCCGGCGTTCAGCCCTAACCCCACCTGCCTGGCGGCATTGGCTGCAGTAATAAATGGCTCTATGGCTTTTTCAGGGTTTGCCTTAAACCCGGAAGCGTAAGGTTCGGTGTAGAGTTCTACCCGTTCTGCTCCTGTATCGGCAGCATGTTTCACCATTTCAGGATCTGCATTAACAAAGATGGAAGTCCGTATCCCTTCCTGCTTAAACGTTGCTACCATGCGCTTCAAGAAATCCTTATTATTTATGGTATCCCAACCTGTGCTGGAGGTTATGGCATCGGGCGGATCGGGGACTAGTGTTACCTGTTGTGGCTTTACGCTGAGTACCAGTTCTATGAACGACTCAACAGGATAGCCCTCAATATTGAATTCTGTGGTAATTATTGGCTTAATGTCCCTAACATCCTGGTAACGAATATGCCGCTCATCGGGTCGGGGGTGAACGGTAATCCCTTCTGCTCCAAAACGCTGGCAGTCTATTGCGGCTTTCAGCACATCGGGAATATTTCCACCCCTGGCATTCCTAAGTGTTGCAATTTTGTTTATATTTACGCTCAAACGTGTCATACCAGAAACCTTATATAGTTAACTTTGTACAAAAGTAACCATTTTTATTAAGCTGCTTATCATGATAGCCCTGGAGATGATTTCGGATGTTATTCCTGCCCTTAAAACTTCGGATACAGGGCAAGTCGCTCTAAACTGGATGGAAATTTTTAAAGTTTCACATCTTCCCATTGTTAACAACAAGGAATTTCTGGGGTTGATATCCGAATCGGACATTTACGATTTGAACATGCCCGATGAACCTCTGGGCAACCATTACCTATCGTTAAATAGCCCTTATGTAGTCGAGGACCAGCATATATTCGAAGTTATGGAGGTGCTGTCGCGCCTGAAGTTATCCCTGGTGCCCGTTCTCGATAGCGCCAGGAACTACCTGGGCGTGATTACCCTGATGGAGCTGCTGCACTACTTTGCCGAGGATTCGGGAATAAACCTGCAGGGAGGCATTGTGGTGTTGGAGATGAATGCTAACGATTTTTCCATGTCTCAGGTTTGCCAGATTGTTGAGGGTAACGATGCTAAGATTATTGCTGCCTACGTTACCCCGCACCCCAACTCCACCAGGATGGACCTTACCCTGAAGCTGAATGTAACCGATTTAACATCTATTAAGCAAACGTTCAACAGGTATAACTACACCATTAAGGCTTCATTCCTTAAGCAGGATGACGAGGCTGATATGCTGAACGACAGGATTAATTTTCTTTTTCGTTACCTTGATATATAGACCTAATAACTCAACCAATGGTTGTAGCAATTTTTGGAAAGGTCGTTGAAACAGAGTATTTACCTGCAGTGGGTGAACTTATTAACCAGCTGGTTGAGCATAATGTCGAGACCTGGGTTTACAAACCGTTCATGGAGTATCTCCTGGAAATTTACCCGGTCAACCTCCCTGTTTGTGAAGTTTTTAGCTCCGATAGCGAAATATGCGGTAAGGCAAACATACTTATCAGTATTGGGGGTGATGGCACGTTTCTTGATTCGGTTTCCTTTGTCAGGTCGTCTGGCCTGCCCATTATGGGCATTAACTTTGGTCGGTTAGGCTTTCTGGCCAACATTGCCATTCCCGATATGCACAATGCCATTGACTTGTTGATAGCGGGGAGGTTTAAAGTTGAACATAGAAGTATGCTGGAAGTTGTATCAACGCTGGAGCAATTTAACACTTTTCCATTTGGGCTGAATGATTTCACCATGCAGAAAGCTGGTTCGGGATTTCTTAAGGTGAACGCATACGTAAATGGGGAGTACCTTTGCGCCTACTGGGCCGATGGGCTTATCGTATCAACTCCAACAGGCTCTACAGCCTACTCGCTGAGCGTAGGGGGGCCCATTGTTAGCCCAAACCTTTCCGTCTTCATCCTGTCGGCTATTGCACCCCACAACCTTACTGTGCGTCCGCTGGTAATTAACGACGACAGCATTTTACTACTCGAGGCTGTTGGACGTGATGGAAATGTAATGCTGTCATTAGACTCCCGAAGCATCACATGCAAGTCACCAGTAACCGTTACAGTAAAGAAAGCACCCTTTTTTGCCAATGTAGTTACCATGGAGGGTTCAAGTTTCTACCACACCCTTAGAGGAAAGCTGCTTTGGGGAATGGATAAACGAAACTAAACGGCCGGTAAATTTGTTGTAATTCTTAAACTAAAATCTATAAATTGTTAATTGTTAATATATTTGTGGTTGATTATGTAGGCTGATGAAGAAATCATTTGTTATAGCGTGGTTAATTCTTTTCTTTTGCCTACCGGGCTACTCCCAGGTGTGGAAACGAAATAGAATAGAAATATATTTGGGAATACCTATAACCCACTACTTTGGTGATATTGGTGGATCCAGCGATCCCAACAGCATGCTAGGACTAAAGGATATTAGCTTTAGGGCTATGCGACCGGGTATTTCGGGCGGGTTGGGTTACAGGTTTTCCGAACGTTTTTATGCCCAAGGAAATTTAACCCTTGGTCTTTTTGGTAATACTGACAAGGGTTCTCGAAATGAAGCCCGCAACTACGCCTTTTCTACCTTAGGAACCGAGGTGGCTGCCGTTGCACAGTTCTACATTATTCCCGAGAGCGACCAGAACTACTTCTACAGCATCATGCAGGTTCGCGGGGGATTAAGAAAAATTAACAAACCTTTCAGCCTGTACCTTTTTGCCGGGGGCGGCGGGTATTTTTTTAGGGTTAAACCCCTTAATGACCTTGTTGATTCCGATAGGTTTGATGATTCCAAACATTCGGCAATCGTTGTTCCCTTCGGTCTTGGCTTTAAATACCAAATCCTCTCAAGAATGTTGGTTGGGGCTGAGCTGGGTGGACGATACGTGCTGTCCGACTACATTGACGGCTTTTCTCCCGAACCTTCAAAATATAATGACTTTTACTACGTTTTAAACTTCAAAATCTACTATAGGCTTCCCAGCAATAAAATCTTAAGAAAGCCCCAATGGACATTTTAGCAAATAGAATATTTTGTAAATTTTTACCTGGGTTACTTGTTCTTTTTTCGGTGTTGGTGTTGCCTTTCAAATCCTACAGTCAGGATAAAAGGGATGTTGGCGTCCAGGTGGGGAGCACATACTATTATGGCGATTTCAACGAGACAAAACCGCTCTACCAGCCTTCTTTTGCCATGGGGGTTATTTTTCGATACAACTTCAACACCCAGTACTCGTTAAGAGCCTCTGCCCTTTATGGAACAATTAAGGGCGAATCGCCATCAGGTTTTTTTCTACCTTTGCCTGTTACCACCTCTTTTTCCAAAACCGTACTCGAAGCTGAGGTAATGGGGGAATTTAACTTTGTCAGCTTTAGTCCGATTAGCACCCGAAAAAACAAGCTATCCCCTTATGTAAATCTTGGGTTGGGTGTTGGCCAGCTAGGCGGGTCTGTTTTGCTTCATATCCCTTTTGGGGTTGGGCTTAAACTTACACCTGCCAAGCGTCATACCTTGGCAATGGAGTGGCGATTCCATAAAACTTTCAACGATGAGCTGGATAGCTATGCTGCACCTGATGACGGTAAAGCGCCTTTTCTTCACAATAACGACTGGTTCTCATACATTGGGCTGATATACACCTATAGGCTTTACGATACTGGCAATGTTTGCCCGGTGTATAAGTAACTTTTTTTACTATGAACATTAAAGATCAGATTGACAGAAACAAAGTTCCGCAGCATGTTGCCATTATTATGGATGGTAACGGACGTTGGGCTGAAAAACGGGGCTTACCCAGAATTTTTGGCCATAAAAATGGAGTTAATGCCGTTAGGGCTGCCACCGAGGCTGCCGGTGAAATAGGCGTAAGGTTTCTTACCCTTTACGCTTTTTCCACTGAAAATTGGAAAAGACCTAAAATAGAGGTTGATACCCTCATGAACTTACTGGTTGAAACCATTGATAACGAGATAGATAACCTTAAGAAGAATGGTGTTCGACTTACTACAATTGGGAATACCTCTGCACTTCCCCAAATGGTTCAAGCTAAACTAAAATACGCCATTGACCAAACCTCCCAGGGGAAAACTTTGACAACCATTTTAGCGTTGAACTATGGTGCAAGAGTTGAAATTACCGAGGCTGCACGAAAAATTCTCACCGACATCAAGAATGGGAAAATTGATGAGAAAAACCTATCGCCCGAGCTCTTCGGCGAATACCTTCAAACTTCAGGCATACCCGATCCGGCCTTACTCATCAGAACTAGTGGCGAAATTCGCCTTAGCAACTTTCTTTTATGGCAGCTGGCCTACGCCGAGCTTTACTTTACCCCCGTTCTCTGGCCCGACTTTGGCAAGGACGATTTTTTTAATGCCGTTATTGAGTACCAGCACAGGGAAAGACGTTTTGGAATGACCAGCGAGCAGCTGTAGCGCAATTCGCATTTTTTAGCTTGTTCCCTGTGGCTCATTTACCTACCTTTGAACCCAGCCTCCTACTTCTACAGAACTATGGCAATTGAAAATATATTATTTTTACACCCCAGTATAAATTAGCCAAACTACAATATGCTAAAATCGAAAATATTTTTGCTTTTACTTCTTATTAGCAGCGTTTACGCCCTGGCTCAGGAGCCTTCGTTCAGCTACGATGTCCCAAAAAAATACTATGTCAAGGAGGTTAGGGTGTCGGGCATCAAGTTCCTGAATCCCGATGTGCTGGTGTCCGTTTCGGGTATCAGCGTTGGCGATTCAATCCTTGTCCCGGGTGATGCCGTTACCAAAGCTATTAAAAAGCTGTGGAGCCAAGGTCTTTTCTCCGATATCAAAATTTCGGCTACAAAAATCGAAAATTCAGATATCTACCTTGATATTTTTCTTCAGGAGCAGCCCCGTATATCGTCAATCAACTTTGTAGGGGTTCGGAAAGGAGAGGTTAGCGACCTTAAGGAGAAGTTGAAGCTTCGCAACGGAAGCCAGCTAACCGAGAGCATTCTGGAGAATAGCGTGGAGATTATCAAGAAACACTACCGGGCAAAAGGATTTCTTAACGTAGATGTGAAACCCGTTCAGGAAAATGATACCGCCCTGGCCAACATGGTCAAGCTGACATTTGATATCAACAAAAATGGCCGGGTTAAAATCGGCCAAATCGCATTCGACGGTAACACCGCTTACACTGATGCCCGCTTGCGTAAAGCCCTCAAAAAGATTCACCGTCGAGATATCAACATATTTAAGTCGGCAAAATTCGTACAGTCCGACTACGACGAGAGCAAGGATAACCTGATTGCCTTTTACAACGAGAACGGATACAGGGACTCAAAAATTTTAAGGGACTCTATTTATACTTTAAATGAAAAACGCATTGGTATTAACTTTCTGGTACACGAGGGGCATCAATACCACATTCGTAACATTTCGTGGATTGGAAATACCAAGCTTCCATCCGAAGCCCTTACTGCCATACTGGGAATGAAGAAGGGCGACGTTTACGATAAGACCCTGCTGGAAAAAAGGCTCTTCACCGACGACAACTCCATTTCGACCGTTTACATGGACGATGGCTACCTGTTTTTCAACCTCGATCCGGTTGAAAGCCAGATTCAAAACGACTCCGTTGACCTGGAGATGAGAATATACGAGGGCGACCAGGCCACCATAAACAAAGTGTTGATAGTTGGCAATACTAAGACAAATGAACATGTAATTCGCCGTGAACTTTGGACCAAACCGGGCTACCTGTTCAGCAAATCGGAAATAACACGCACCATCAGGGAACTTGGCCAGATGGGACATTTCGATCCCGAAAAACTCGACGTGC
>Ga0116191_1002295_pt1 | contig 14648 bp, 15 predicted proteins | sample AD_UKC111_MetaG_FD_89897 | JGI IMG/M metagenome (GOLD analysis project Ga0116191, IMG submission 89897) | Active sludge microbial communities of municipal wastewater-treating anaerobic digesters from Hong Kong - AD_UKC111_MetaG | ecosystem: Engineered > Bioreactor > Anaerobic > Digestate...
AATGACCTGGGACGCCAGCGCCAGGAACGCTGGGGGCCGAGAGTCATCGACCTCGACCTTCTACTCTATGGGCATCAGGTGATTCGGGAGGATGACCTGACCGTTCCCCATCCCCACCTGACCCGCCGGGCCTTCGTTCTGGCTCCCCTGATGGAGATTGCCCCGGACCTTAAGCTCCCCGACGGAACATATATAAGGGAAATCCTCGCCAATTTATCCCCCGCCGACTAGCAGTCTGGGTGAAAACCCTCTAAGGGGAATAAAGATACAGGCTGCTTATACAGAGACTACATGTTCGGAGTCATGTAAGCGAGCGACATTGTGCCGAGCCGGAGAGATATAGGCGAGGCACTCCCGGAGCGAGCGTCATGAAGCCGAATATGCATAGAAGGGTATGATTATACGCCCCGTAGCGTTGCTCACACAGGCTGCTAAGGCGGTTAATTGGGTCTTGTCGGTAACTGTTTGATAGTTTTGACAAATCGGTGGGGATTGGTTGTACAATACGGGTTTCCATGCTAAAATGTAGCCACAAAGTTATGGTGCGGAAAAACTTGATTTTCTCCCGCCGGACTCCTGGTAAATCCGCTTGTATCCAAATGGGGGCCAAGACGGAAATCTTGAGCTACGGCTGGACGGTAGCCGTTGCTCTCAAGGGGGGTTTCTCTTGAGGAAGGTCGGCATTGTTGGGGCGGGAGTGGTTGGAACAGCTGTAGGGGTTACCCTTGCCGCCAAGGGCTACGAGATTACGGGTGTTTACGATATTAGGCCCGAATCTACACGGCAGTTGGCTGAGAGGGTGGGGGCACCTGAGTGCCGGAACCTGCAGGAAGTGGCCGAAGCGGCTAAAATCTTGTTTATAACCACATCTGATTCAGCGATCGGCAATGTTGTTGAGGAATTGGCCAGAGAAGGAGGGTTCTCTGAAGGCCAGCTGGTAGTGCATATGAGCGGGGCATTGAGCTCTGAGGTGCTGGAACCGGCCAAAGCGTTCGGGGCTTTGACGGTTTCGATTCACCCCATGCAGTCTTTTGCCAGCGCTGAGCGGGCGGTAGGCAATCTCCCGGGGTCGGTTTTTACCATTGAGGGAGATCCGGAATGCCATGAAATGGCGGTCAACCTGGTTCGAGATCTGGACGGGGAATACTTTTTTATTGACAAAAAAGTCAAACCTCTCTATCACGCCGGGGCCTGTATTGTTTCGAACTACCTGGTGACGGTGATCGATATTGGTTTGCGGCTTTTGGAGTCGATCGGTATCCCGCGTTCTGAAGCTCTGCGCGCGGTTATGCCTCTCATCCACGGCACTGTCAAAAACATCGAAAAGATTGGCATCCCCAGGGCTTTAACCGGTCCTATTGCCCGGGGAGATTTGATGACGGTCCTGAAGCATCTGGACTGTCTGGAAGAAATGGCCCCCCAATTGATGCTCCTTTATAGCTGGCTGGGATATTACACCACCGAAGTGGCTACGGCCAAGGGAACGGTGGATCAGGCGGCAGCCGAAGCCATGAGGAGTCTTTTTGCGCGCCGGATGAACAGCATGAATGTTTAATTTGGGGGTGAATACATTGGCTCGGATTACAACCTCGGTTTTGAAGGAAAAGAAACGAAAAGGCGAAAAGATAACTATGCTGACGGCTTACGATTATGCCACGGCCGCCCTCATTGACGAGGCGGGAATTGATGTGATCCTGGTGGGCGATTCCCTGGGCAACGTGATACTGGGATATGAGAACACACTGGCGGTTACCATGGATGATATGGTTCATCACACCAAAGCGGTGGTTCGGGGCGTGAAGAACGCCATGGTGGTAGGAGATATGCCCTTTCTTTCATATCATATATCCATCCCTGAATCCGTCAGGAATGCGGGCCGGCTGATTCAGGAGGCCGGGGCGCAGGCGGTCAAACTGGAAGGCGGTCGGGAAAGGGTCAATGTCATCAAGGCCATACTGGATGCGGAGATTCCGGTGATGGGGCATATCGGCCTGACCCCGCAATCGGTTCACCAGTTTGGTGGGTTTAAAGTGCAGGGACGTGATCTGGAGACGGCCAAAAGGCTCATCGAGGACGCCAAGGCGCTTGAACAGGCCGGAGTCTTTTCCATAGTGTTGGAAGGTGTACCGGCGGCCCTGGCCAAACGGATCACCGCAGAGGTATCCATACCCACCATCGGAATTGGGGCGGGCAGGGACTGTGACGGCCAGGTCCTGGTGATAAACGATATGTTGGGATTTTCCCGCGGGCATGTGCCCAAGTTCGTAAAGAAGTTTGCCAACCTCCATCCGCAGATGCTGCAGGCCATTGAGGCTTACCGTGAAGAGGTTAAAGTCGGGACCTTCCCGGCGGAGGAGCACTGCTACTCGGTCGATGAAGAGGTCATCAGCAAGCTTTACTAGGAGATACGAACATGGAAGTGATTCAAAGCCCTCAAGAGATGCAGACCTGGAGTCTAACCCGGCGGCAGGCCGGGTATAAGATAGGACTTGTGCCCACTATGGGGTTCCTGCACGAAGGACACCTTAGCCTGGTGCGCAAGGCTAAGGATTATTGTGATCGGATCGTGGTCAGCATTTTTGTTAACCCGATCCAGTTCGGAGAAGGCGAGGATTTTGACCGGTACCCCCGGGATCTGTCGCGCGACCTCGACCTTCTGCAAAAGGAAGGAGTTGATGCGGTTTTTGCCCCGACCGTAGCGGGCATGTATCCGGAAAGGACCCGGACCTTCGTGGAAACGGAGGGCCTGGATCATAAATTGTGCGGCCGTTCCAGGCCAGGTCATTTCCGGGGAGTGACCACCGTGGTGAGCAAGCTGTTCAATATCTGCCTGCCGCAGGTGGCCGTGTTCGGGCAAAAGGATGCCCAGCAGGTGATGATCATTGAAAAGATGGTTCGTGATCTTAATTTTCCCGTGCAGATAATCCGGGGAGATATCGTGCGGGAACCGGATGGCCTGGCCATGAGTTCGCGCAATGTCTACCTGTCGCCGGAGGACAGGAAAAAGGCCACGATCCTGTACCGCAGCCTGCTCATGGCCCGGGATATGATACGGGAAGGGGAAAGAAATCCCCAAGCGGTGAGAAACGCCATGATTGAGATGATAAATCAGGCGAACGGAGCCGAGATTGATTACGTCGAGATTTATAATGGCTTTGATCTGAGCGATATTGAGGAGATCAAGGGTCAGGTTTTATTGGCGCTGGCGGTAAGATTTGGTAGCACTAGATTGATTGATAACCTTCTACTGGAGGTGTGACATGTTTCGTACAATGTTCAAGTCCAAGATTCATCGGGCCAGGGTTACCGAGGCCAACCTTAATTATATGGGAAGCATAACCATCGATGCGGAATTGATGGAAGCGGCCGACATATTGCCTAATGAAAAGGTGCAGGTTGTCAATAACAATAACGGGGCGCGCTTTGAGACCTACGTCATCGAAGGCGCCCGGGGATCAAGGACCATCTGCCTGAACGGCGCTGCCGCTCGCCTGGTGCAGCCGGGTGATTCGGTCATCATAATTACGTATGCGGTTATGAGCGAAGAGGAATGCAGGAACTACAAACCCAAGCTGGTGTTTGTGGACGACGAGAACCGGATCGTGGAGACGAGGAACGGTACTGAACCAGCCGGAACCATAGGATAGAGGTCGAAATACAGCCGACGCACGCGATAGCTCGAGCAAGCTGACGGCTTGCGGCTGTTGAATACATGTTATGAAAGGATAGTACATGCCTGACAATCTGGTTGAGTTTATCAAGGAACGCAAAAGAAAACTGAACGCGATTATCATGGCCCACTTCTACCAGCGTCCGGAGATACAGGACCTGGCTGATTTTGTGGGTGATTCGTTACAATTGGCGCGGGAATCTGCCAAGACCGATGCCGAGGTCATAGTTTTCTGCGGGGTTAGTTTCATGGCGGAGAGTGCCAAGATAATGAATCCCGATAAACTGGTGGTTTCGCCGGAGCCGGCTGCGGGCTGCCCGATGGCTGACATGATCACGGCTTCGCAGTTGCGGGAATGGAAATCTTCCCGGTCGGAGGCGAAAGTGGTCTGTTATGTTAATTCATCGGCGGAGGTCAAGGCCGAGAGCGACATATGCTGCACCTCCTCCAATGCCGTCGCGGTGGTGAATTCGATTCCCGCCGAATACCCGATTCTGTTTGTTCCTGATCAGAATCTGGGGAGCTTCGTGGCGAGTAAAACCGGCCGGAATATCGAGAACTGGCCCGGGTTCTGTCCGACTCACCATCATGTGAAATTGGAGGAGATCCTGGAGATGAAGTCCAGGTATCCTCAGGCCCGGGTGATAGTGCATCCGGAGTGCCGTCCCGAGGTGATTGCAGCCGCCGATGAGGCCCTGTCGACCGGAGGGATGCTGAAGTACGTAGCGCAGAGCCCGGCGCGGGAGTTTATTATCGGGACCGAGATGGGGCTGCTGCACCAGCTTAAAAAGCGGTTTCCCGATAAGGTATTCCACATTGCCCGCGAGGAATTCCTGTGTCCCAATATGAAGCTGACCACTCTGGAGAAGGTGGCTTATGTGATGGATACCCTGGAGCCGGCGGTGGAAGTGCCTGAAGATATACGGGTCAGGGCTTATCGTGCCCTGGAAAGAATGCTTGAGATAACCTGAAATCAAATTGCTCCGGAAAATTAAAAAAGGTTTGTGCTGACGGCACTGGAAAGACGGTAATAACATGCAGGCCAGTCGATACATTGCGGAAATTGAACAGGATGTGCCGGTATTCAGGACGGATTATTTGATAATCGGCAGCGGCATCGCCGGTTTGTTCACGGCTTTGAAGGCTTCCCAACTGGGCCGGGTGGTGGTGCTGACCAAGAAGACCATGAAGGACTCGAATACGGGCCTGGCACAAGGGGGGATCGCCGCCGCAGTTCACGAGGAGGATTCCCCTTTTTTGCACCTCGAGGATACCCTGGAGGCCGGGGCCGGTCTGTGCGATATTGAGGCGGTAAACATCCTGGTGACGGAGGGCCCGGCCCGGGTCAAAGAGCTGATCGGTCTGGGGGCCCGTTTTGATACCATCAACGGCACCGTGGCCCTGACCCGGGAGGCGGCTCACAGCAAGGCTCGAATCCTGCATTCGGCGGACGCCACCGGGGAGGCCATCCGGCAGGCCCTGGTTGAAAACTGCCTGCTGAATCCGAACATTGACATCCAGGAAAACCAGTTCCTGATCGACATCCTCAAAGTGGACAATGAGTGCCAGGGAGCCCTGGTCCTGGATGCCCGGCGGGGAACCAAGTCCATCTACCTGGCCAAGGTCACTATCGTAGCCACCGGCGGGGTAGGCCAGCTGTTCAAATACACCACCAATCCGGATATAGCCACCGGTGACGGCATGGCCGCCTGCTTTCGGGCCGGGTGCGAGCTGGCTGACATGGAATTCATCCAGTTTCACCCGACGGTTCTGGTCACCGATGCCAGCCAGCGTTTCCTCATATCGGAGGCGGTGCGAGGTGAGGGGGCCCATCTGCTCAACGTCAACCGGGAAAGATTCATGCCCCGGTATCACCCTTTAAGCGAACTTGCCCCCCGCGACATCGTGGCCCGGGCCATCTGGAACGAGATGAACCAGACCGGAAGTGACCATGTTTTTCTGGATCTCAGGCACCTGCCCAACCCGGCAGCCAGATTTCCCAATATTCACCGCACCTGCCTGGAACACGGGTATGACCTGACCCGGGATCTGATTCCGGTTTCACCTGCCGCCCATTTCATGATGGGGGGGATTCGAACCAATACATACGGAGAGACTGGAATCTATGGACTATACGCCTGTGGCGAGGTCGCCTGCAATGGGGTTCACGGGGCCAACCGTCTGGCCAGCAACAGTCTTCTGGACGGTCTGGTTTTCGGGCAAAGGATAGTCGAGGCCTCCCGTTCTATGGTTTATCGCCGGGAAATGGACGTAAAAGAGATTCTGGCCCACTGCCGGCGGGAAGAATTTATGTCTTTCGCCACAGGCAGCTGCGACCCGCTGGAGGTTTGCGCGGCCTTGCGCAGCATAATGTGGGAGTACGATGGGATCATAAGAGATGAATCCGGGCTGAAGGCCGCCTCCCGCGAGATCAACCGGCTCAGCCGGGAGTTGGGGCCTGGGGACCAGGAGCTCCCTTATTACCAGGCGGTCAACATGCTGACCGTGGCCCGGGTTATGATCCAGGCTGCCCTCTGGCGGAAGGAGAGCCGGGGGGCTCACTATCGCCGGGATTACCCGGATCGGGATGACATAAGATGGGTGAAGCACCTGACGTTCAGAAACTGGTAGGAGGTGTCGGCTATTGAACTGGATGCAGGTTGATCAGATAATTCGCCAGGCCTTGGTGGAGGACATTGGTCATGGCGACATAACCACTGATAATCTAATTCCATCCGACCACCGGTCGATAGGGGTCTTTTACGTTAAACAGGAGGGGGTTGTCGCCGGGGTGCAGGTTGCGGAAAGGGTATTCCGCCTCCTCGACCCTGAGATCGACTTCACCATACTCAAGGAAGACGGCGAACTGGTTGTCGAAGGGGAAGAAATCGCCCGGGTTTCCGGTCGTACCCGCACTCTGCTGACAGGGGAGCGGGTAGCCTTAAACTTCCTGCAGCACATGTCGGGAGTGGCCACCAAGACCTATGATCTGGTCGACCGGGTGCGCCATTTCCCGGTCACCATCGTGGACACCCGCAAGACGACCCCCGGCCTGCGCATCCTGGATAAATACGCGGTTCGGGTGGGAGGAGGCAACAATCATCGGTTCGGCTTGTTTGACGGTGTTCTCATCAAGGATAATCATATTCGGGCGGCCGGAGGGATAGGCGAGGCCATCCGCACCATTCAGAGGAACATTTCGCATCTTACCAGGATTGAGATCGAGGTAGAGGATCTGGACCAGCTGCGCGAGGCCCTGGCGGCAGGAGCGGACGTGATCCTGCTCGACAACATGGACCCCGAGATGATGAGAGAAGCGGTGCGGATCACCGCCGGACGTGCGACTTTGGAGGCCTCAGGCGGCATCACCCGGGACAACCTGGTGGAGGTGGCCAAGACCGGAGTTGATCTCATTTCAATCGGGGGACTGACTCATTCCGCTGTAGCCCTGGATATAAGTTTCGACATCATCAGCCTGAAAGAATGAAATTCGTGTGCTTGAGGAGAGATGAATTGCAATGTCGCTTAAAACCAGAGATCTTTCTTATGCGGCCATGTTCACCGCGCTTATTGCAGCCTCAGCCTTGCTGACCAGATTTTTACCGGCAGCGGTTGTGCCTTACAGCCTGCAGTCGCTGTTGGTCTTCCTGGCGGGTGGGATTCTAGGGAGGCGCCTCGCGCCGCTCTCCATGCTGGCCTATGTTCTCCTGGGATTGATCGGGATTCCGGTGTTCGCCAGTCCGCCCTACGGTGGGCCCAGTTACTTCCTGATGCCATCATTCGGTTTTCTGCTCGGGTTCATCCTGACCGCCCATGTGGTGGCTCTTTGTCTGGAACGGTGGGGCAACACCCTGACCGGACATGCCCTGTCTGTTGTGATCGGCATCGCGGCCATGTACCTCGTGGGCCTGCCCTATCTATACCTGATAATCAAATTTTATCTGGGGAAGGCCATTGATGTCGCTTACGTACTGAAGATCGGCTTCATTCCGTTTATCGGCCTCGACTTGATCAAGGCCTCATTGGCGGCGGCGATCAGTTTTAAGGTTCGGAAAAACATGAACCTGACTTGAAAATGACCGGCCATGACTTGCAGGTGCGATGGATGGCGATCGACAGCGGATTTTACCGATCTCTCACAACTATTCTCAATTATGGGAGGGATACTGCGTGATTCTGGTCTTGGATGTGGGCAATTCCAACATTGTGGTCGGTGTCTACCGGGATAAGGAGTTATTGCAACACTGGCGGATTAGAACCGACAGATTACGAACGGCGGACGAGTACGGAATTCTGCTCCTGGGACTCTTTCAACATGCCAGGATTGACCCCCAGCGGATCAAAGCCTCGGTAATATCATCGGTGGTGCCTCCCCTGGTCGGTGAGCTGGAATGGATGATAGGCAAGTATTTCAATAATAAGGCCATGATAATCGAACCGGGGGTTAAGACCGGGCTGGCCATCAAATACGAGAATCCCCGCGAGGTAGGGGCTGACCGGGTGGTAAATGCGGTTGCGGGCCTGGAAAAATACGGCGGTCCTCTCATAATTGTCGACTTCGGAACTGCCACCACCTTCTGCGTGGTGAGCGAGAATCACGAGTATCTGGGCGGGGCCATTGCGCCCGGGATCGGGATATCGATGGAGGCCCTCTTCCAGAGGACGGCGAAACTGCCCCGGGTGGAGCTGGAAAAACCGAAAAGCGTGATCGGCAAGAACACCGTGGTCAGCATTCAATCTGGAGTCCTGTATGGGTTTGTGGGGCAGGTGGATGGCATCATCCGCAGGATTAAGGACGAGATTCCCTGGGATTTCAAGGTCATCGCCACCGGCGGCCTGGCGGATCTGATCGCCCGTGAATCAGAATATATTCAACTGGTGGACCATTTCCTCACCCTGGATGGTTTAAGGATTATCTATGAAAAGAATTTGACCTGAGGAAGTAGATGGGGTTTAAGATCGGACAACATGAGTTTAAGAACCGGGTGGTGTCCGCCCCGATGGCCGGCATCACCGACAAAGCCTACCGCATCATGGCCGCGTCCTTCGGATGCGGTTTAAATTTCAGCGAGATGATCAGCGATCAGGCTCTGATCCACGGCCATCAAAAGACCAGGGCGATGATGAACCTGGATCATGAAAGCATCCCCACCGTCATTCAGATTTTCGGCAGCCAGCCGAATAACATGGCCCGGGCCGCAGCCATTGCTGAGGAGCAGGGTGCGGTTATTATCGACATCAACATGGGCTGCCCCACTCCCAAGATCGTGAAGAACGGGGAAGGTGCGGCCTTGATGAGAGACCTGCCCCGGGCCAGGCAGATAATCCGGGCGGTGGTAAGAGCCGTCTCGGTGCCGGTCACCGTCAAGATGAGAAAGGGCTGGGATGATTCCGGCCTGACCTTTCTCGAGCTCTGCCGCATCGCCGAAGATGAGGGAGTGCAGGCCATAACCCTTCACCCCCGAACCCGGGAACAGTTTTTTTCCGGCCGGGCTGATTGGCAGGCGATCAGACTGGCCAAAGAGGCAGTCCGGATTCCCGTGATCGGCAACGGGGATATATTTAAAGCCGAGGATGCGGGAGAGATGATCAGACAGACCGGTTGCGACGCGGTCATGATAGGCCGAGGGGCTTTAGGCAACCCATTCCTGTTTGCGGCCTGCGCGGCCATGCTGGAAGGAAAGACGCCTCCTCCCGAACCGGATGCCAAACAACGCATCCGGACCGCTCTCCGGCACTTCGATCTGACGGAGGAATTCAAAGGACCTGACCGGGCGGTAGCGGAGATGCGCAAACACCTGGCCTGGTACATCAAAGGCATGCCCGGCTCCTCCCAGGCCCGCAACCGCATCAACCAGGCCCCGACCCGCGAAGAGGTGTCATCCATATTGTGGAGCCTGATTGAAAGGTAGTGCGAGGACAGGGAGAGCCACGACTTGGCACAATGTCGCTCGCCTGCAGGAAACCGAATATGCAGTCGGTATCCTTTACTAGTCTTCAATCATACTGCCTTCCCCTTGGATCATTCCGCCTGATCTCTAACGAACCCGCCCTTGATTTCAGCTTTTTCCAGTGGTAAGATTTATTTTAACTGGGATGTGAACAGTATTGTACACAGGAGTCGTTATGGATTTTTTCCGGATTCAAGACAAGATGATCAGCAAAGAGAAGCTGATGGTGGCGGTGACCCGGATTCTGGAGCTGCGGGCCCGCGGGCTATCCCAGCAGGAGGTGGCGGACCGTCTGGGGGTGGACCGAACCTTCATCTCGCGGCTGGAGACCCTGGGCGAAGTGCGCAAGGGACGTTCCCTGGCGATCATAGGTTTCCCGGTGCTGAATAAGAGCGAGATTCAGAGCCTGGCCGAGAGTGAAGGAGTGGACTTCGTCCTGCTGTTTTCGGAGGAGGAGCGGAACCGCTATGTTTCCGAGAAATCAGGGGCAGAGCTTATGAATGAGATGATGGACATGGTGGCAAAGGTAAGGGCCTTTGACGTGGTTATCCTGCTGGCTTCGGATTATCGCCTGAAACTGTTGCGGGGGTTGCTGGATAACGAGGTACTGACTATGGAGATCGGCGAATCACCTCTGACCGAGGATAAGTGGGTCGATCCCCAGGAATTGCTGCGGGTGATACGGGCGGTAAAAGGATCGCGGAGAATAGGGAAGGCACGAGACGACGGGAGGAATTCGGTTTGAAACACATAGTCAGCGTAAGTTTGGGCTCATCGAAGCGGAACCATGCGGTGGAGACGGAATTTCTGGGAGAGAAGTTCCGGATTGAGCGCATAGGTACGGATGGCGATTGGGACGCAGCCATCAATCTGGTCCGGAGTTTGGATGGCAAAGTGGATGCTTTCGGGATGGGCGGGATAAGCCTTTACATCTACGTGGGGCCAAAGCGGTACATTCTGAAGGATGCCAAAAAACTGCTGGCGGAGGCCCGGCTGACGCCTATGGTGGACGGCGGGGGGCTGAAACACATCCTGGAGAAGCAGAGCATCGAGCGCGTGGCCCGGGAGGGCATTGTCGACTTCAAGGGGAAGCACGTGCTGATGGTCTGCGGGGTTGACCGTCTGGGCATGGCCGAGGTGTTGAATGATCTAAGCGATCACATTGTCTTTGGAGATCTCATATATGGGTTGGGACTGCCGGTTAGGATTCGTTCCCTGAAGGCCCTGTATCGCATAGCCGGTCTGATAGCGCCCATCGTAGTAAATTTCCCGTTTGACTCCTTGTATCCCACTGGCAGCAAACAGGATGTCATAATCCCCAAGTTCTCCAAATACTATTATGAAGCAGACATTATCGCGGGGGATTTCCTGTATATCAGGCGTTATCTGCCCGATCGGCTAGACGGCAAGACGATCATAACCAATACCACCACCCAGGAAGATGTTAAGCTGCTTAAGGACCGGGGGGTTAGACTCCTGGTGACAACCACGCCCGAGATGGAAGGCCGGTCATTCGGCACCAATGTGATGGAGGCCTTGCTGGTCAGTATAATAGGCAAGCCGGTAGACCAGATCACCGAGGATGATTACCGGAATCTGTTGCGGGAACTGGACTTCCAGCCGGGGGTGATATACCTCAACAGCTAGTGGTGGCGCCGATTAGCCGTAAAATCTGCCTTCATCTAATCGGATTGCGTATTGAAGGAGAAATATGGGGCAAATCGGCATGGTAACCGCATACAGCCAGCCAAGAAGGGGTTTCCTGTTCAAGCCGACCGTGCTGAACAGGGTGGCTCCTCTTTTTTTTACCCCCCGCGGGTGGCAGGGAATAAGGCTGAAGGAGGTGGGCCTCGAGGCCAGCGGGTTGATAATCCCCCTGGGAATCGAGAATTGGAACAGTTTGACCCCGGAGGTCAGAGAGCACTTTGAGAAGCGGATCCTGGTCTGGTGTCGAAAGCACGAGATCGGTTCGCTGGGAGTAAACCGGGGGCTTAATGGCGAGGGGTTTGATCCTGTTGCCATCGGGAAACGAGGGGATCTATTTATCATGGCCCTGGCCTTGCTGAGAGTGGCCGAAAGTCTGGGTCGGTATGGCGGCAGACGGGTAATCCTGGTTTCTGATCAGGGCCTGGCGTTTTCGCTGGCGGTCAAGGTCACGGAGCGATTCAAGGTGCCGGTCGTCCTGCAGAGCATCAGGCCAATTCGGCATGAGGCCGCTGCCTGGCACATGTTCCGCCAGGAAGGGCTGGCCATGTCGCTCTCCACCCTGAATCCGGCGAAATGGAGGGCTGACGATATTGTTTTGTGCCTGGACGAAAGTTACGCCAACATGGTCGCTGAAGCGAGATCCGGACGCAGGTTCAATCTGGCCGACAGCAGCCGTGGCCATGCTCCCTCGTTGGAAGAGGAGCTGCGACGCCAGGGAATGGACCCGGCTCTGCGCAACCTGGCCCCCCTGATGGAGGCCTATCTTTTGCCTGAGCCTGAGGTTAAAGATAGCCTGAGTCTCATGGAAGAGAGGGGGGAACCGCTATGGGGGCACTTTCTTGACAAGGGTGGTAACGGTCATTATAATACCATAAAAGGATTTTGAACGCGAAAATCGAAATATATTGTAGACCTCGGAAGCAATCTGCTTCGCTTTTTTATTTTGATTGATTATTATGCATGCTAAGGAGAGATTTCATGTCGGAAAAAGAGGTTATCCTTACTCGACAGGGCTTACAGAAACTGGAGGATGAGTTGGAGATCCTTAAGTCGGTCAAACGCAAGGAGGTTGCGGAACGGATCAAGCAGGCCATTGAATTCGGGGACATCTCGGAGAGTTCGGAGTACGAAGATGCCAAAAACGAGCAGGCCTTTATCGAAGGAAGAATAATGTCCCTGGAGAAGACCCTGCGCAATGCCCGTCTTATTGAGGATGATGACATTCAGACCGACCGTGTCTCTCTGGGTTCCAAGGTGGTCCTGAGGGACACTGAATCCGGGCGGGAGATCTCATTTACCATCGTTTCATCGGCGGAGACCAACCCCAAGGAGCGCAAGATTTCGGACGAGTCTCCGGTGGGGCGCGCAATTATAGGTAAGTCGATCGGATCCGAGGTCGAGGTTCAGGTGCCGGCCGGGCTGGCCCGGTACCAGATTGTGAGCATAGAGAAGTAACGCCTTTGGGAGGTTTTTGTTTTGTCGGAGCAGGAACTGCACGAATTATTGCAGATTAGACTGGACAAGATCAGAGATTTGAGAAGCCGAGGGATTGAACCTTATGGCGGCAGATTTGAACGGACCGCACTGGCGCAGGCCATAAAAGACGAGTTTGAATCCATGGAAGGCAAGGATGTCCGGGTTGCGGGCCGTATAATGGCCAAGCGGGGCCACGGCAAGGCTGGGTTTGCGAATCTGCAGGATCCTTCCGGGAACATCCAGCTCTATTTCAAGTCGGATGACCTGGGGGAGGAGCAATACGAACTCTACGAGAAATGCGATATTGGGGATATAGTGGGCATATGGGGCCAGGTTTTCCGCACCAAACGGGGCGAGATATCGGTGGCGGTGTCCCGGATGGAGTACCTGGCCAAGTCGCTTCACCCGCTGCCGGAGAAGTGGCACGGGCTAAAGGATGTTGAACTGCGTTACCGTCAGCGGTATGTCGATTTGATAGTGAACCCCGGGGTTCGGGAGGTCTTTACCAGGCGCAGCCGGATCATCCGCAGCATGCGCCGCTATCTTGACGATCAGGGATTCCTGGAGGTCGAGACCCCCATGATGCAGCCCATTCCCGGGGGCGCGGCCGCCCGTCCGTTTATCACCCATCATAACGCCCTTAACATAGATCTGTACCTGAGGATAGCGCCGGAGCTGTATCTCAAGCGGCTCCTGGTGGGGGGCATCGAGCGGGTCTACGAGATCAACCGCAATTTCCGCAACGAAGGCATATCCACCAAACATAATCCGGAATTCACCATGATCGAAATCTACCAGGCCTACGCCGATTATGAAGTCATGATGGAACTGGCGGAGAACCTTATTTACCACGTGGTGATGGAGGTATTGGGAAGCCCCGTGGTTGAGTGCCAGGGAGTTAACCTTGATTTCACTCCTCCCTGGGAACGGATCACCATGATGGACGCCATCAAGGAGTATTCTGGAATAGACCTTAACCATGTTCGGGATGATAGCGAAGCCCGGGTCCTGGCCCAAAGCCTGGGCCTGGCGATTGACAAGCACGCTACCTGGGGCGAGATCATCAATACCATCTTTGAGGAGAAGGTGGAGCCCCATCTGGTGCAGCCGACCTTCATTTACGGTTACCCGGTGGAGATATCCCCGCTGGCCAAGCGCAATCGGGACAACCCGGAGCTTACCGACCGGTTTGAGATCTTTATCATGAACCGGGAACTGGGGAACGCCTTTTCGGAATTGAACGATCCCATCGATCAGCGGGGCCGCTTCGAGAACCAGATGAAGAAGCGGAGTCAGGGAGATTCGGAGGCCCACATGATGGATGAGGACTATATCAGGGCCCTGGAATACGGCATGCCCCCGGCGGGAGGTCTGGGCATAGGCATCGACCGCCTGGTCATGATCCTGACCGATTCCCCCTCCATCCGCGATGTAATCCTGTTTCCCACCCTGCGACCGCTGAAGGATTAGTGGTTAGAGACAAGGGGACAGCAACCCTGTCAGACTGTGCGAAAACTCCTCTAAGGGAAATTAATATACAGGCTTATACAGAGACTACATATTCGGCTTCATGCAAGTGAGCGACGTTGTGCCGAGCCGGTAAGATTACGGTGAGGCACTCCCGGAGCGAGCTGCATGAAGCGAATATGCTAAGAAGGTATAAGATTTCTCTTGAGGCTGTTCTTATGCACTTTTATGTTCCCTTACTTGTCCCTCGGTTACTGCTCCCGTTTCCCGGTTAAACGAATTCTGTCGAAGACGTACTGCACCTCCTCCACCCGCAGCAGCATGATCAGGGCGAGGTAGACGGCGAGGCCGGAGGTCATGCAGAGGCCCAGATGCCA
>Ga0116191_1002296_pt1 | contig 14646 bp, 22 predicted proteins | sample AD_UKC111_MetaG_FD_89897 | JGI IMG/M metagenome (GOLD analysis project Ga0116191, IMG submission 89897) | Active sludge microbial communities of municipal wastewater-treating anaerobic digesters from Hong Kong - AD_UKC111_MetaG | ecosystem: Engineered > Bioreactor > Anaerobic > Digestate...
AAATTGACTGCTTAATAGGAGATGCTATATCATTATCTCTTTTATATAAATGCCCAATATTTACTTCTTCTTCGGTTATGGACTTAGCAGGAATATATATGGATGATAATGGAGAAATAACAGATGAGCAAAGAGAGAAAAATCACACAGAAAGAAATACCAAAGGAATAGTAACGATAGATGATTTAGAAAAAATGCTAGAGAAAGCAGTTGAAAATGAAGAATATGAAATTGCTACACAGTTAAGGGATAGAATCAAATATCTAAAATTAGAGAAATAATGGCTAGTAGAATTAAAAAATTTAATGAATTAACAAAAGAGCTTCAAAAAACAATAGAAGATGCTAAATTTAAGCTTTTGAATGCTATTATAAATGATAATGAGATATCCAAAGTAGAAAAACTTAGATTGATAGATGATAATAATTTATTTACAATAGACAGCTACATATGCCATGTATTTGATGATCAATATAAGCAAGAATACTTAAATAAAATTGGTCAAAGAGCAATCATTGATGATTGGTTTCATATGAGAGAGTATAACAGACACGAAACAGTTAATTTAGCTGATGTTGTGGAAAATATTGAAGATGATGAAGATGATATGATTACAATATTTACCAATAGAAGTAATAGAGAAACATTTGAAATATCCAAATATGAATTTATAGATACCGTATATGATTGGTGCATTAAAAATAAATGTATAGGATTCCAAATAGATTGGTAACATAATTATCTGTAATGAGTATTAAATATACAAAGGATACAATAGAAAATAGAAATATTTTAAAAAATAAATTAGGTAATCCAAGTTTAAATATTAATGATGCAGATATATCATATTTAATGATAAACACATATAACAATAAATAAAATTATAAATTAATGATCCAAAAAAGAGTTGAATCCGGGAAAAAATTTGAAATAGAAAAATCTATCCAAACAAAATCAGAAATAAAAAACCAAAAACCAATATTTGGATATGTTTCCAATGGTCAACAAATGACCCTTCAAAGAAAAAAAGACATGCCAAAAGAAATTAAAAAGGGTAATATAGTTGATCTACTTGAAAGTAAAAGGAATGGAACACTAGAAAAAATAAACTTAATATTATGTAATAAATATGATTTAGAGAATTCCTATAAAATTAAGCGGGAAGTAAAAAAATATAATTCAAAATCTCTAAAAAATGGAATTGTATATTCAGAATTTGGTAATATTAAGAATCCATCACAATTAAAAAACATAGAAATGTCCCCACAAGAGCATAATGAAATATTAAAAGAAATGCTTGTGGATTTTAATTTAGATTTAATTAAAATAGGAGAGGATATTTTATCATCCACTGATTTAGTTACATTTATTGATAAAGAAGTAGAAACGGGTATGTTAAGAATAATTCCAAAAATAGAACGCGGATGGGAAGGATATGATAGATTAAAATTTGTTATTTATTATAAATAACAAATTGCTTTTGCATCCATATAATTAAAATGATTGATATTGATTTCATAGAATTTTATATAAAAAAGAAATATAATCAGAATATGTCTGAATATTTCAAAGTAAGTAAGCCTGTACTATCTATATGGAAAAATAAATCTTTTCCAGGTGGTAGAATAAAAGAATTTTTAGAAAGAGAAAAAAATTTAGATCCTCATATTTTATTTGAAAGAATTTATCCAAGGGAAAGCTAACTATTTAATATATACAATAAAAATAAGTTAGCCTAAACATTGAGAAGAAAATATAATGACTGTATAATTATACAAGATTTAAAAAATGGAATGAAAATAAAAGATATCCTTTCCAAACATGGAATAAAAGGACCTAAAACAATCTATGATATAAAAAATAGAATTGGATCAGAGCCAAATGGTAGAAAATCAATAGATTATTACCTATTAAAAATGAAAGGAATACATAATTTTAAATATGAGTATCCTAATATTCAAAAGGAATTTGTGAATTCCCACTCAAAAATAACTATTTATTGTAATATCTGTAAAAAAGAATTTATACAAAGCATTTCACATCATATATGGTCGAAATCTGGTTGTAGCAAATGCTATGGAAATGAATCAAATACTGTTGAAAAAATTTTAAATAAATCTAAAAGAATTCATGGAGAAGGAAGATATTCTTTTCCAAATATTAAAAATGAATGTATAGGATCATATGATAAAATAACTATCATCTGTAACAGATGTAATCATATTTTTAATCAATCTGTTGCTTCACATACATTACATAAAAATGGTTGTAATAGATGTAATAAAAGTAAATCAGAACAATTTATTCATAATTTTTTAACTTCAAATCATATAGAATTTATATCGCAACAAAAATTTGATAAATGTAAATATAAAAATCCATTATACTTTGATTTTTATATTCCTTCACATAATTTATGTATAGAATATGATGGAGAACAACATTTTAGACCGTGGAGACATTTTGGTGGTGAGGAAAATTTCAAAATTCAAAAAATTAAAGATAAAATTAAAAATAACTTTTGTTCAAAAAATGGTATAAATCTCAAAAGAATTTCATATAAAGAAAATATAATAATTGAAATGTCTAAGATATTAGATATTATAAAAAATAATAATTGAAATGTTACCATATATCGGAGGTAAAAATAAAATAGCAACACACTTAATAATACCAAATATTCCAGAAGATATCGAAATTTTTGTAGAAAGCTTTTCAGGAATGATGTGGACATTTTTTAAAATGGATATTACAAAATATCCATTTTTAAAAACAATAGTATATAATGATTTTAATCCGCTAAATGCTAATTTATTTAGATGTTTAAAAAATCATAAAGTTTTGTTAGAAGAATGCAATAAATTACCAACTCAACAAAAAGGAATGTTTCCAACTCCAACTGAGTGTAAAGACACATTCAATGAAATTCAAGATAGAATATTCTCGGATAATTTTATAGTTGATAATAAACCCAATTATAAATTAGCAGCAGAATATGCTTTTGTTTTGTCTCAAATTTTTAGTGGAGCAAATCCATCAAAATCTAAATTTATAGATCTAAAAGGAAAATATCATTCTAAATTTACATCATTTAAAAATAAATTAAGTGATATAAAATGGCAAAAAATGTTTGAGCTAATCACAAATGTTGAGAATATGGATTTTGAGGATGTAATTAAAAAATATGATTCCCCTAAATCTTATTTTTATTGTGATCCGCCATATTATATAGTAGGAGAAGGTAAGTATTATTCCAATCATTCATTTACAAGGGAAGACCATTTAAGATTAGTTAATTGTTTAAAATCAATTAGTGGAAAATTTTCGCTATCATATTATGATTTTCCACAACTTAGTGAATGGCTTCCAAAAAATAAATATAAATGGAAAAGCAAAGAATTTGCAAAAGCGGCATCAGCAAAATCAGGCAAAATACAAAAAAAAGGAACTGAATTACTAATAATGAATTATGATTTAAAATTAGGAAAAGAGATTATTTATCCAAAGGAATCAATAAAATTGGAGATTTTATCAAGAGCTTTGCCAATTAAGAATAGTTAATATAAAACAAATTATTAGTATATTTATAATATGAAAATAAAAGCTCCATTTAACGAAAATCAAATTAAGAATATCAAAGAATATCAACAAAATTCTAATTTTCACCCATTCACTTGTCTCTACAGGGGATCTCATAAAGGAGAAGGTATTTTATCTCCAACAAAAGATGGCATGATATGTCCTGAATGTAATTATATCCAAGATTGGGTTCATGATTTCATGACAACCATATATTATAATAAAAAGACTGATAAATTTAATCTGGCTATAATAAAATCTCAATTTAAAAAAATAATTCAAAATATATGAAAATATTCTTTGGTTCATCCATATCAACAGAAATGAAGTTTTTAATATCACAAGATATTGAAATATCAAATGATTTAGTAATTGAGAAATTTTCTGATGGCGAAATTTTACCAAAATTTTTAAAATCTGTTAGAAATGAAGATATATTCTTAATACAATCACTAACAAATTCTAATTTAATTATTGAGACTCTTTTAACAATGGACGCAGCCAAAAGAGCCGGATGTAATTCAATATCATTGGTTGCTCCTTATTTATCTTATTCGAGACAAGACAAGACAGATCATCTAAGATCATCAATAGGAGCAAAAATGATGGCTGATATATTAGAATCTGTTGGTATGGCCACACTAATTACAATAGATTTACATGCCTCTTCAATACAAGGATTTTATAACGATCCAGTAATCCACTTAAATGGTAGCAAAATATTTATTGAATATATCAAAGATCATAGAATTGAAGATTTAACAATAGTTGCTCCTGATCAAGGGGCTGTTAAACGTGCCTCTGATTTTTGCAAAGCTTTTCCTGAAGCCACATTTGCTATGATAAATAAAAAGCGTATTAAACCAAATGAGGTTCATTCAATGGAGTTGGTAGGTGATGTCAAAGGAAGAAATGTTGTAATTGTTGATGATATGGTTGATACTGGAAAAACTCTATCCAAAGCAGTCAATATAATATTAGAAAATGGGGCTCTATCCGTTAGAGCAGTAGCAACACATGGTGTTTTATCGGGAGAAGGAAAAAAAATTATAAATGATTCAAAATTATTAGAATTACTTGTGTCCGATACTATTAATAATAAACCAGATGGAAAGATTAAAGTTATATCATGTGCTGGATTGATCACTAAATCAATTATAGCTATCACAAATAAAAAAAGTATTCACGAATTTAATAATGTATAGTATGATTAAATATCGATTAAAATTTAAATTTAAAAAAGAAAGTGAGGCTGGACTAAATCGGGAAAACAATATAAATGATATCCTTTCGGATGTCGATGAGATAGTATCAGATACTCCAATTAGAAAACCAATAGATAATGAAATTATATTAATTTCAGGTGAAGAATATAAAGTCATATCAGTTATGATATCTTTCGAAAAAGAAAATGATATAACTTATTATGATTTTATTGTTTTATTGGAAAATAAAAAATATGAAGAACTTCGAAAAGAAAAAGAAGCAATGCTAAGATTACAGCAAGAGATAGAAAAAAGAAAATTAGAAGAAAAATATAAAAAATATGAAGATTATTACAAAAAAGATAAAGATAAATGGGATAATATAAAAAAATATAAACAAGACTATCAATATAAAAATTTCTTTAAATAAACTTCATTTTTATTCTTTATATAAATAAAAAATAAATACCAAAATGGCTGTTAAAATAGTATTAACACAAATAATGAAAAATGAATCTCATGTTGCTGAGAGGATGTTAAATTCAATAAAAAATTTTGTCGATGGGATTGTTGTTGTTGATACAGGATCAACAGATAATTCAATAGAATTAGTTGAAAAATGGGGGAAAGATAATAATATAGAAACATATGTCATACCAAGAGCATTTGATAATTTTGAGAATTCTAGAAACTACTCCATACAAAAAGCAAGAGATTTTTTTCTTTCTAAAAATGATGGACACACGTATTATGGAATGTGGTTAGATTTTGATGAGCAATTAATAGTGCACCCGACATTCAATAAAGAAAAATGTGATAAAGATCTATATATGTTTAATACACGTATAGGAGCCATGAAATACACAAGGAATGAATTCTATAGATTAGATAAGTCATTTAAGTTCTATGGACCAGTTCATGAATTCATAGTATATGATGGTGAGAATAAAGAACAAGTGACATCAGGATTAATGGAAGGAGTTGAAGTTGATGTTAAAATGGATGGTGGATCTTGGAAATCCGATATCTCTGAAAAATATAAAAGTCATGCTTCTATTTTAGAAGATTATATAAATAAGGTAAATAGGGATCCAAGATGGATATTCTATACGGCTCAATCATATCATGATTCAGCATCTGTTCCTAACAATAAAGAAGAAAATGAAGAAAGATTGAGAAGATCTCTAAAATACTATAGAGAAAGAGTTAATAGGTTAGATGGGTATGAAGAAGAAAGATATTACTCACAATTAAGAATTGGATCGATAATGAAATCATTAGAAATGCCATGGAATGAAACTCATCAAGAATTATTAAAAGCATACGCTATGGATCCATTAAGAGGAGAGTCTATAAAAGTTATTATTGATTATTATTTAACAGTTGGTGAATGGCATTTAGCCTATCTATATTCTAAATTCTGCAAAGCTAATTTCTTCAATAAAAATCCATATCCAAAAAAATTACTATTTATTGATGAATCATTTTACACTTGGAGAATATTAGAGGTTCATGCTGCATCTTGCTTTTATACTGGTAAAATAGATGAGGCCAAATCAAATTATGAAGAATTAACAGAAATAATGAAAAGGTCTCCACATTTATTCACTCCAGAAGATGTTGCTAAAATTAACTCAAATTCGCAATTTTTTAAATAGTAAATATGAATGATCATGTGTGGAAACAAATATTAAATAACAAGAGATTTAGAAGATATCTATTAACTAGATCCAATGAGTCATCAAATCTAAGTAAATTATTAGAAAATGGAATTCCATTTGGTAAAATTTCAGTAATAACAGGTCAATCAGCAAGATCAGTTATTGATATATACAAAGATTATTTAGAATATTCAAAAATAGAAAATAGAGATGAAAGAATTATACCATCATCTTTTAAGGAATTTTTTAATGATATTGTTAATAATCTCGGATTCAATCCGAGCGCATTTTCTAATTCAGATATTGAATGGTTTTATCAAAAAATAATCCTTAATAAGGAAAATAGAAATCGTGGGTCGAATATTTTAAAATACTTTACAAAAGAAGACTATATTTCATATTGTCGAGATAAAAAAATCAATAAAATAATTAATAAATGAAATTTCAAATAGGGGATAAAGTATATAAACCAAAGGGGTATAAATTTGATAGCATAATAGTATCTGTTTTTACAACAACATCAGGTAATGTGAGGGTTGTTGCTGAAAATGGAGATGGTCTACTACATATTTTCAATGAAGATAACCTTGAAAAAGACAATAGAATTAAACCAAATGAAATCCAAACTTACTAATTGTATCGGAAATAAAAATAAAATAAATAAATGAAAAAATCTACTTATGCAGTTCTTGGATTTTATTTCAATTCTCTAATTGATAAAGGAGAATTAATAAATTTACAAGAAGTTCATGAAAAAATTGAAAATAAATCACTTTTAAATTGGCTAAAAAATAAATATCAAGATAATTTTGATATTAGCTTTCTTTCAAAAGATGACTTAAATGAAATAGAATTAATTTTTATAGATATGTCAATTTCAATTAAAGATCGTAGGCATTTATATGTTGAAAAAAATGGACTTTGCTTACTAGTAGCATATTGCTTAAATATACTAAAAATGTCCGATAAAGAATTTTTAGAAAGAATATCTTAAATTAAAGGTTTAAAATTAAATTAAAAATTTTATATATCTCATTCTCTATATTCTCATCATATTTAATTGCAAACAATGGAATATTGTTTTTGTAACAATATTCTAACTTAAGTTTATCTCTATATTGATAAATATTGAATCCATTAATATCTTTATGGAATCTTTTTTTAAAAATATAGTGTTGTTGTCCATTATATTCGATTAAACATAATAATTTATTATCCTTAAAAATAGCAAAATCAAACTTTAATAATTCCTTATGTCTTAAATCGGGAAATATATATTGCTGTCTATACTCAATCTTATTAATATCCAATATTCTCTTTATTTCTATTTCTCCTTTAGAATTTTTACAAATTGGACATCCTCTACCAGTTAAATGGTTTCTAACTACTTGTTTGAAAATTCCATGCTTTTTACATTCTATATCAATTTCATCATCATAGCTTTTATATTTATTATCAGGATAATTATATAAATTATTATGCTTTAAATTAGCTTTTTTTATAAATTCATCTATTGTTAATCTTTTATTTCCACTACATTTAGGACATCCAATTCCCATTAAATGATTACCTGGATTTTGCATGAAAATTCCATGCTTTTTACACTCGATTCCTATTGGAGTCAAATTATTAATATAATTTTTATCAGGATATAAATATTTATGATTGTGTTTTATATTGGCATAATTTATAAATTCCTCAATGGTTAATCTCTGATTACGTGAGCAATATAAACACCCTTTCCCTTGTAAATGATTATATGGCATTTGAAGAAATATACCATGAATAGGACAAATTATTTCTATTTTATCTCTACTATTTTTATAATTAGATAATGAATAATCGTATTTGTTTTTATGTATTTTATTTGCTCTGGATATGAACTCTTCCCTATTATATGATATTACCAATCCCATTTAAACTAATCGAAACTTTGATTATATATAAAATATGGAAAGTAAACTTATTTGCATTATAGGGGCACCATCTAGTGGAAAAAGCACATTAGCAACAGATGTGCATACTGAATTAAAAAAATTAGGGAAAAATTCTATATTCATTAGCGAAGAAGCTACAGATTATATAGCAGCTAATGGAATTCCATCTGATCCAATTGATCAAATGACAATATTCTATAAACAAACAAGCAAAGAAAACATGTTTATTGGGTGCAAAGATTACATAATTTGTGATTCTTCTGGATTATTAAATTATTTCTATTTTAGAAAATTATTTAATAATCCTCTATCAAATAAAAATATTTCTGTAATAAATCATTTACAATTAGAAATTCTTAAAAATATAAATAAATGGAATTTTCTATTTTATATACCACCAATATTAACAAATATAGATGATGGTATAAGATTTCATGATAAAGATCAAATTATTAAATTAGATAGGTGTATCAAATCTTATTTGGATACAGAAAATATACCATATTATGATCTATCTGATATACAGATCAATAATAGAGCGAATCATATAAAAAATATAATATTATGATATTAGTAAAGGATTTAACGGATTTAGATTTATCTACGGATGAAGGTAAAATGCTAATGGCCGCTATAGCTATTTTAACCACCATAGATGAAAATCATTTAAAAGAAAGTAGATTTGGAACAAAGTCAACCCCGTATGGTGTTATAAAAGAACTATCACACTTGTCGAATAAGATGTATTATGAGGAAGAGTATAAATCCTATCTAAAATCGGAAAAAAGAGATGAAAAGATTAAAAATATCATGAACTAATTCCCATTTCTTTTCTATTCCACTTATCTAAAAATCCAGGAGCATAAAATTCATTATTAATTTTTAATTTATTTAACTCATTTAATGTAGTTTTTAATGTGCTAATAAATAATTCATAAGAACTTTCTAATATTTCCTCATTAGCTTGGTCGATTAGCTCAGATAAATATTTTTTACACTTGTCTATTAATTCTTTCTTAATAAAGAAACCATCTTGTAATGATGTTAAAACAATATTAACCCAATCATGTTTTTTCCAAAAAAGTTTAATTTTATCCACTTCTTTTAACCATTTATCCTCAAATTTTTTTAATTCAATGTTTTGTGTAACAGATGTTTTTTTTCTAATCTCGGTTAATATATCTGCAGTAGTATCAGAAGCATATCCGGGCCAATAACCGGATGTACCCTCGTTTAACAAAATATAATCAGAGAATTTCATTTAAATTATATATTAAAAAAGTATAATTGATTTTAATATTTGTAATATTTTTTAATATGGAATATTGAAAATTAATATATAATGAATGAAAATATGTTTAAAATGTAAAATAGAGAAAGATTCAAATTTCTTTTGTAAAGATAGAAATAAAAAAGATGGATTAAATAAATATTGCAAGGACTGTAATAAAGTATACGTAGAAAATAATAAAGATAAAATATCTATTTACGGAAAAAATTATCGAAAAAAATATTCCGAAAAAGCAAAAGAATATTATCAGGATTATTATGATAAAAATAAAAATTCAATATTAGAAAACAATAAAAAATATTATGAAAACAATAAAGAATCGATCAATTTAAAATCTAAAAAATATAGAGAAAAAAATAGAGAAAAAATAAAAAATAAGAAAAAAGAATATCAACATAACAATAAGGAAAAAATAAAGGAATATAGAAATTCAATTAAAGAAAGACTAAAAGAATATAATAAAAAATATTATGAAAATAATAGAGAAATTTTAAACATAAAAAGAAATATCAAAATTAAAGCAAATCCTTTAGAAAAATTGAAAGCAAATATAAGATGTGTTATAACAACTTCATTTAAAGTGATGAAATTTAAAAAGTCAAATCTTGGCGAGACTATATTAGGATGTTCATTTGAGGATCTAAAACAATATTTAGAATCAAAATTTGAATATTGGATGAATTGGGAAAATAGAGGATTATATAATGGTGAGCTAAATTATGGATGGGACATTGATCATATTATACCATTATCCACAGCTAAATCAGAAGATGATTTAATTAAATTAAATCACTATACTAATCTACAACCGTTATGTAGTAAGATAAACAGGGATATTAAAGGAAATAAAGTTGATTATTTATTTACTCAAGAGTTTAATTAGATCTTCTGTAATTTTAGTAATGATTTTTTGACCATCAACCTCAATAAGTGGTATATTACATATTTTACTATATTTATCATTTCCATCAATTTCAATTGCTTCAATTAATTTAAGAACTTTAGTATTATTATGATATTTTTTAGAATAATAAGTTTTTAATTCATTTATAAATTTAGATAGATCAACGCCCTTTTTATAATTATACTTTATCATTTGTAATTCATCAGATGATTTCTCAACCATTATATACCATATAGAACTTTTGGATATTTTGACATTTTCTAAAAAATTAAGTCCTTTTGCTGCTTTGGTTCCTTTAGGAAGCTTAGCTATTTTACCATATAATTTAACTTTTTTATTTTCATTTGTTTCATCATTATCATTTTCTGGTACAATTGGCATAATATTTTTAGTATTCATTGCTTTTGGAACCTTAGTAGATCCGTTAGGAACATTAGGATTAGCTGGCAATTTAGTTTGATCGTCTGGTAATATATCAGATTCCTCACTATTAGTATTAGTTTTTAAACTTTTATTTGAATTTATATCTGAAAATTTTTTAAATGAATTTATTCTCTCATTCTTCTTAATCATAGATGGATGCTTGTTTTATTTTAATTATATATTAAAATAATATATTGGTTTTTATACTTTTATTTGTTAATTTTTATTTTTAAAATAATATTTATCAACTAAAAAATTTTTAAAATTTTTAATTATATTATGTTGATCAAATAAAATAGACACTAATGGTTGTAATCTTTTTAAAAAAGAATTCATAATATCATTATTATATAAATATGGAGATAAAGATTTATCTAAAATATTATCCTGATAATTAACAAAATCATTATCATTATCATGTCGATGTTTCATGTAATGAAGTTCCGGTATTTGATTATTTTCGTACAACATAGTTAAATATGTGATTTATTTTTTATATCTACAGTTCCTTTTTTGATAATATTAACACTTTTTAACCCGCTACTTTCAATATCATCTGAGTAGTAAATATTATTTCTATCATAAAATCCACCTCTGATAATCGGTATATCACTTGGATTGAAAACTATATCACCTAATACCGGATCTATTCCTATAATTTTTGTTGGATCATATTTTAGTTCTGATGGAGATAAATTTATTGCATCTTGAGCAGCAAATTGGTTATTTTTATTTTCAATATCCAATTTAGCTTGTCTGTGATAGTCTTCATTCCCTTTGGATATAAAGGATATATCAACTGAATGTATATCTGATATATTAGATAAAATGCTTATTATTTCACTTTTTGGAATTCTATCTATTTTATTTAAATCCAAAAAATAATTAGATATAGTATCGATAATCTGGGCATTGACATTATCATCAATAGCATCTGACCATGTAATAATAAAAACATTTATTATATAATAGGATAAAGTAGGCGATGATATTATATATTTTTGGGTCAACATTAAATTACCACCTGTTTGTAAATAAGTATTTATTTTACTTATCTCATAATTATCCAAACTAAATGCCCTTATATCTATATTGAAATAATTTGCATTTTGATTTTTAAATAGTTGTATATTTGGGGTAGCTACTATATAAACAATCCCTTTATCTTGATATGCATTAACATGAGAGAAAACTCCCAATCTCTTTATGTGATATGCATATTGTTGTGGTAATCCTAATACAAAATTATTTGATGATATCGGAAGAACATTTTTAGTAAATTGTATAGTTTCTTTATCAGCACCAAAATTAATATCAGTATAAATTTGAACATCAAATAGCTTAGCCAATTCAATGGTATCCCCAAATCCATCAATCACAGGATCAACAAATGTAAAATCATTAGATGTCCTTCTAAATATAGATCCTGATCCACCATCGCTGATTAAATAGTTAACCTCAATAATAGATCCTATCCTTGGTATAAATCCAAATCCACCATTTCCAAATATGATATCAATCCCACCATTAAATCCACTTCTAACAACACATGAAGATTCATTCGGTGCCATTTCATATATATGCTTTTTTGATGTAACTGATATCCCATCGACCAAAACTTCGTAATTAAAATTTTCTATATCTTGCTGTTTCGATCTTATATTGACTTGATATGTTTGATTTTCAAGCCCCGTTCCTGTAAAAATTTTTTTATCCCACTTTCCTTGTATTATTGGTAAAAATATTTGAGTTGAGGATGTTATTTTATACGTTTGTTTTTCTGATCCTAAATTGGTTGAATAGTCTAATCCGTTAGTTTTATTTTTCAATTGCTGTCTATTTGTAAAAGTAATTCTTCCACCAGGAATATCCTTCTCAATATCAGCACTAGTTTTAATAGAAATTTTTAGTGTCCCTGTTGAGCTTATGTTTCTAGTTGGAATATGACCAACATAAATAGCGGCATTTTTGATAATCTTCTCATTTAAAGAGGCAGGATCTGTTATATCAAATTGCTTTATGGAATTTTTCAAATATAAAAATGATAATTGAAATAAATTTTCGATTACTGATAAAATTTGCCCATATGGACTAGATGGTGAATAAAGTAATTCAGCTTTTGAGTGCTCTTCTCTAAGAAAGCTTTCTATCTCATTTTTAATTTTATTAAAAGAAATTTCTATGAAATTCATTGAAAAATATTTTTTATAACATATATATTAAAATTTAACAATCTGTATTAAAAATGTATATCCACACATTAATATATAATAAAAAAAGTGAGATAAATGAATTTTAATTTATTGCAAGTAAGCACTGATTTTGAATATTTTCGTGCTTTATTAAGTAAATATGGAATTGGAAGCGGAGTCGCTTTATTTTTAATAATAATTATTTATTTGCTCTATAAATCAAAAATACTTATTAAATTATTTAACAAAGCATCAGAAAGGTATGTTGAGTATTTTATGAAAAGAAATAAAAGAAATAAAAGCTCTGTTGAGATAACATCATCAGATATAACGAATCATGATATATTCAATTATATAGATTTTTGGATGTATTCAAGAGTGCCGACATTTCAATTTTCAACCGAGTATAGAACAATAGTATTCAAAAGATATTTATTAATATATTTAAAAAAATACAAAGAAGATTTATTAGCATATGCTAATTCTAAAGCTTATGTTACAATGGATGATTCGGAATTATGGAAAAGCTTTTTATCATTAACAAATAATATTGTATATGACTATGAAAAAGAAATGCAGATATCTGGCGTTCCACAAATAATAATTGACAAAATGAAAGCCAAGAATAACGATACAATATCATTAACAATTGATCTAATCGAGGGAATATGTACTAGTCAATTTTATAAATCAGAAAGTAATTTTCTAAAGATTTATTCTATTCTTAATATTATGCTGTCAATTTTAGAAAATACTATTCATAATAGTGAAGCAGTTTGCAACTCTATTAATGGTCAATTAAAGGGATTAAAAATTCAAGAAGGTGGTAAATATTATACAGAGCCGTAATGAATCACATTAAAAAATATAATGAATCAAAAGAAATTTCTTCTATGGGCACACTATCAAATAGTGATGTCGAAATTATTTCAGATCTACTACTAGAATTTTCTGAAAAATGGAGTATTCCGATATTAATAAACGAAAGAGGATGGGGAGACCATATATCCATCCAAAGATATAACTCATCTCATATACAAATATCAATTAGATATAACATGTTGGATGAGAAAAGAGAAAATGAATTGGAAGCTAATATTAATAGTATTGATAACAGAATTAAAAAATTTGGGTATAAGGTTGTTTTAATTAAAGTTCATAATATAAAGAATATTATTGGATATGAATATATTTTTATGATCACACCCAATAAATCAAAATTAAAAAAAATATTAACATTAGATGAATCAATAAATTATAACAAATATCATACAATATCCGATGAAGATATCATGGATATTTGCTTGGAAATGACTGACATTCAATTCGAATCAGATATTAAAAAATATTTCATTAATGAAGATGGTTCAAAAACCAAAGAGCCGTTAACTAAGATTTCATATCCAATATATGACATTGAATTTGAAATGAGTAGGGGATCAAGCGATTCAACG
>Ga0116191_1002303_pt1 | contig 14625 bp, 19 predicted proteins | sample AD_UKC111_MetaG_FD_89897 | JGI IMG/M metagenome (GOLD analysis project Ga0116191, IMG submission 89897) | Active sludge microbial communities of municipal wastewater-treating anaerobic digesters from Hong Kong - AD_UKC111_MetaG | ecosystem: Engineered > Bioreactor > Anaerobic > Digestate...
AAGCTGCCGTGGTGTGGTGACGCCGTGCATACGTCCATCCGCCTGACGTTGCCGGACGAACCTTTCAGCGGCAACCTTGCCAAGAACCCGTACTGGGCGCTCAACTGGCTGGAATTTGGCACGCCGACCCCGCCCTGCTACGGTGCAATCCTGGCATTCGAGCGTCGTCCGGGTGGCGGGCATGTCGGGTTCGCAGTCGGCATTGACGAGAAGGCCCGCAAGATCCGTGTCCGCGGCGGGAACCAGAAAGACATGGTGTCGGATGCCTGGCTCGACATTTCTGGAATTTCGGTAAAACTCCGCGGATACCGCTATCCGCTGACGTTCGACCGTGCTCCGAAGATGGTTTTGCCGAAGCTGGACTCGAAAAACAACAAGTCGGTGTCGGAACTGTCTTGACAATCATTGCGTGTCCCTCATACACAGGATGCAACGGTATGAGGGACAGGCCTTGGACGGGTTGACGGCAACAGAAATCATCCGAGAACTGGGCGGGGGCCTGAGCGCCCTCGTCATCCTCGCAATGGCATGGTGGATCTGGATGCAGCAGCGCCGGATCAACGACCTGACCGACAAGTTCATTGCACAGAACGGTGATAACATCGCTGCGATGATCAAGCTCACCACTGCCATCCGGGAACGGAGGCCAGTCGATGAATAAGTGGCTTGAAGATTTGCTTGCTCCCCTCTACCGTGGACAACGGCGGTTCGCGCAAACTGACGTTCTTGTTGAGAAGCGTCAGGAAGCCCGACTGGAGCTAGACGAGGCCATCGACGCTTTGGCGCGGGCACGAGCAGGAAAGGCCAAAGAAAATGGCGTATAATCTCTACATATGGACGGCCATCCTGGTCGGCCTGACGATGATGACCCTAGTGGTCGGTTACGCGCGGGTGCTCTTCAGTGCCAAGCGTGCGGCCTTTCACATCGCCGCTTCGACCTGCCTTGTGTTCCTCGCCTTCGCGCTTCGTGCCTGGTTCTGGGACCTTGGCGAGTACCTCGGTTACACCGGGCCGCGCGTCATTGAGATCAATGCCATCTTCAACATCCTGGCGATCTGGAGTGCAATGCACGGGCATTACGCCCTGTACCTCATGATCCCGGAAGTTGACAAGGCGAAGTTCCGGTGGAACATTTTCACGGCCTGGATGTATCCGCCATGGTTGCTGATCCACGAAGTTCGTGCCGTGTTCAAAAGGTTCCGTTGATGCTCAACCGCGTGTTCGCACTGCTCGGTCTCCTCGGCCTCCTGGCACTCACCACAACGATGTGGTGGAATGCTCGGGAGGCCCTTGCAGAGGCACGCGACGAGATCGAAAGCCTTGAGAAGACCCGTGAAGCCGACAACCGCGCTTTCAAGCGGATCATGTCCGAGCGTGATGAAATCCAGAGGCGCTACGATGTGGTGACCCGTGAACTGTCGGAGATCACAGATGAACCTTCGGTCAATTTCCTTGACACTCCTGTGCCTGATTCTGTGCGCAGGTTGCTCGAACGTTGAGCAGAAGATGCCTCCGGAGGCGTTGCTTGTAAAAGCCGCACCTCTGCCGAAACCTCCTGTCCCGACCGCACGTGCTTTGGTGGCGCGCACCCTCTCGTCAGAGAAGGCCTACGATGAAGTGGCATCTCGGTTGAATGCTCTCATTGATTGGATTTATGAAACTGCTCCTTGACAAGGCGTTATGGTATCCCGTATCGTCAGGGAAAAGAGCAGGAACACCATGTTGGATCTGGACGACATTTACCTAAAGTATGCCCAGCGGTATATCCTGATCGGGAACCCGAAGCAGGCCGCTCTCGACGTTGGTGTGCCTGCGGACTCGGTCAACGAGTTCCTCCAGAACACGAAAACCCATCCGGAAGTCCTGATGCTCATTGCACAGGCCGAGACCGAGATGCCGGATTTCGAGGACGCGACCTCGGTCAAGAAGTGGATCCTGAAAGCCCTGATGAAGGAAGCGAACTTTCGGGGTCTCGGCGCGCAACAGTCCGCTCGGATTACTGCGCTGAAAGCTATTGCTGAACTGACCGGGATCGAGCCGGCCAAGAAGATCGACGTGAACGCAGGGATCCCCGGCGGCATGATTTTGTTGCCTGTCATGGATGCAGCCGCATGGGAGACCTCGGCTGCCGAAATGCAGGAAGACCTCAAGAAGCGAGCTCGGGAATGACCACTATCATCTGCGACGGCAAGACGATGTATGCGGACAGCCGCGCATACTCCGGCGACAAGACACCTCTTGGGGTGAAGAAAAAGGTACATCGGACCCCGCTCGGCATCTTTGCTGGGTCGAGCGTGCATCCCGGCGTGCCGGAACAGATCATGCAACATACCCTTGACAAAGGGTTCCTTGCCAAGGTCGAAACCCCGTTTGACGGAGATGCCCTGTTCCTCACATACAACGGACACCTCTACTTCTACGGCGCCGGTCCGGGGTGGGTGCTCCTTGAACCTGGTCAGGTTCATTGTATCGGATCTGGGGCGCAATATGCTTACGGCGCCCTTGCGGCCGGTGCATCGCCGTCTCGGGCGCTGGAGCTCGCAATCGGCCTCGACGTGTGGTCAGCCCTGCCGATCTACGCGGAATCAATCTGATGTCTCTTATGGAACCGACCATCGCGTGGAAGCCGCTGGCCGGATCCCAAACACTAGCACTTTCGTGCCCGTGCAACGAGATCCTTTATGAAGGGTCTCGCGGGCCTGGCAAGACTGACTCTCAGCTTATCAAGTTTCGGCGTTATGTCGGGCTCGGGTACGGGCGTTACTGGCGTGGCGTCATCTTCGACCGCGAGTACAAGAACCTTGACGACTTGATCTCCAAGTCGCAACGCTGGTTCCCACAGTTCGGCGGACCCAAGGCCTCATTCAAATCCTCGACCTCGGACCTCAAGTGGGTCTGGGACACCGGCGAAGAGCTCCTGTTCCGCCAGATCAAGCGGACGCAAGATTACTGGAACTATCACGGGCAGGAATTCCCCTTCATCGGGTGGAACGAGCTTGCAAAGTATCCGACGCCGGACCTTTACGAAGCAATGATGTCTTGCAACCGTTCGTCTTTCCTGCCGGACGAGAATACGCCTCGCCGCGATCCTCGGGACACGAAGAAGCGCGGGCCGAACGACCAAGGGTATGCGACCCTTGACGGGGCACCCCTGCCGGACATCCCCCTGATGACGTTCAGCACAACCAACCCATACGGCCCCGGGCACACGTGGGTTAAACGGATGTTCATCGACCCTGCCGAGCCGGGCGTCGTGATGAAGACCACAACTGACGTTTTCAACCCTCGGACGCAGAAACGCGAACCTGTCACCAAGACAAAGGTTCGCCTGTTTGGTTCATACAAAGAGAACCGTTACCTGTCTCCCGAATACGTCGCCAGCCTGGAAGCAATCCGGGACGAGAACAAGCGCCGCGCGTGGCTGTGGGGTGACTGGGACATTGTCGCCGGTGGTGCGTTTGATGACCTTTGGGACGCGCGTGTCCATGTTGTTCCTCGTTTCCGCGTGCCAAACAGCTGGCGGATTGACCGTTCGTTTGACTGGGGTTCGTCGCACCCGTTCAGCGTTGGTTGGTGGGCTGAGGCAAACGGGGAAGAGGCAATCATGCAGGACGGGACCACGTGGGCGCCCCCGCGTGGAACGCTGATCCGCATCTGTGAGTGGTACGGCTCTGAAGAGATCGGGCGCAACGTTGGCTTGAAGATGTCCGCGAAAAATATTGCCGCTGGCATCCTCGAATACGAGAAGACCCTTCTCTCCCTCGGTTGGATCGGGCAAAAGCCTGTTGCTGGTCCGGCCGACAACCAGATCAGGAACGTCACCGAAGAGGACGTTGACACCATCGAGATCAAGATGGCGAAAGAGGGCGTCCTGTGGGAAAAGTCCGACAAGTCTCCTGGCTCGCGCATAAACGGTCTTCAGCTCATGAGAGATCGCCTAGAGGCATCACTTGACAACGAAGGTCCGGGCATATACGTTATGGACAATTGCCGCGCGTTCATCGGCATCATACCGACATTGCCCCGTGACGAGGACAATCCGGATGACGTTGATACCGAGGCCGAAGAACACATCTGGGACGACACACGTTACCGCGTCCTTGCAAGCAGCAACCGTTACGCAACGTCCATCAACGTTCACACACCGAGGTAGTCCATGGCAAAGCCAACTATTCTGACGCCGCGGGATGGCCGTCAAGCTGTCAAGGGTTCGGTCGCTGTGCTTCCGAATGTGTCTTACATCCGGCCCGAGGTTGTGAAGGCCTTGCCGCGGTGGGAACTGATCGCTGATTGCCTGGACGGGGAGGACGTTGTCAAGGAACGCCTCGACAAATACCTGCCTGTGCCTCATGCCGAAGCTGGGGGCACCGTTACGGACGCCCGGTATAAGAGCTACATCATGCGCGCCGTGTTCTACGGCGTGACCGCTCGCACCCTGACCGGCCTTGTCGGACAAGTGTTCGGGCGGGACAGCTTGATCACGCTGCCAGAGGGGCTCCTGCAACTGGTCGATGACGTGGAAGGCACGGGCACCGGGCTTGAGCAACAAGCGAAGAAAGCACTTGAGTACGTGCTTTCGTTCGGGCGTGGCGGGCTCCTGGCAGATTACCCGAAAACCTCGGGCGAAGTGACCAAGGCGCAGATCGAATCCGGCGAGATGCGACCCATCGTCAAGCTCTACAATCCGCGCAACATCATCAACTGGCGCACGAAGAAAGTGGGTGCAAAGACCCTGCTTTGCCTTGTCGTGCTGCGTGAGACCATCGACGTGGAGGATGACGGGTTCGAGACCAAAACGGCGGTCGCTTATCGCATCCTAAAGCTCTCGAAAGAGAACGTCTATACCGTCGAGATGTACCGTGAAAACACCGATAACGGGAAAACCGTGGTGGTGCAGCACGAACCTCCGATCACGCCGACCAAGGCAGACGGGTCCACGTTTGACGTGATCCCGTTCACCTTCTTTGGTCCGGAAAACAACGATGCCGAAATGGACACGTCGCCGTTGTATTCCATGGCCACACTGAACATGGCGCACTATCGCAACAGCGCCGACTACGAGGATGCTTGCTTCATTGCCGGGCAACCGACGCCTGTGTTCTCGGGCCTGACCGAGGAATGGGTCAACAAGGTCATGAACGGCAAGGTCTTCCTTGGTTCGCGCGGGGGGATCATGCTGCCCAAGGATGGGCAAGCGACCATGTTGCAGGCACAACCGAACATGATGCCGAAAGAGGCAATGGACATGAAGGAAGGCCAGATGCGCGCACTCGGTGCCAAGCTGGTCGAAGAGCGTTCCATCCGCCGCACGGCGACCGAAGCAACACAAGACGAGGCCGCGCAGACGTCGATCCTGTCCAGCGCGACAAAGAACGTCACCGCGGCTTACAAGCAGGCCCTCATGTGGGCACAAGAGTTCACCCCGAACGCCGCCGGGGAAATCATCTTCCAACTCAACAGTGACTTTGACCTGTCGAACATGTCGCCGCAGGAGCGTCAACAGCTCATTGCCGAGTGGCAGGCCGAGGCGATCACGTTTGGCGAGATGCGTTCTGCACTTCGCCGCAATGGTATCGCAACAGAAGAAGATGATGTTGCCATGGCTTCGATCAAAGAGAACCCGCCTGCCTCGTCCTTGATGGCACAAGCGGCTCTTGAGGCAAAGGCCGCTGGCGGTGGCGAAGAAGACAAGGGCGGCAACAATGGCGGAAATTGAGGGGGCGCACAGCGCCGGTCTCAGTGACATCCTAACTCAGCGGCAAATCTACGTTGAGCAGGCAAAAGCGTCGCTGCATGACCAATACAGTGTCATTGCCCTTGCCGTTGTCATGGCCCTGTTGCAGGCCCTCGCTAGCAACCGTGTTACCCAATTTCAAGACGCTGACCGCGCTGCCCTAGCGCGGATTGTGAACGAAGTCCTGGTGGCGTTTGATGGCGCGGCGGCGACATACAAAGCCAACGTGATATCCTGGTTACAGCGATACACACGCGACGAGCATTTGTTCTTCGCTGTCGCCATCCGTGCTGCCATCGTCACCCCGGATGACGGGGCGACGCCTGCGGACTTGAACCTTGACTGGGGACCTATCTCGGCAGGGATTCTAGGTGCAACAGGCCTGAGCCTTGAGCAAACCTTGTCGAAGTTGATTGCCGACCAGCGGATCAACATTCGGCAGGCGATCCAACGCGCCCACGCCCTGAACCTTCGCACCGAGGGACTTCTTGCCGCAATGGAAGGGACACCGTCGCGCTTGCGCAAGGATGGTATTCTGACCAAGATGCGCAACTTCGCGGCGACCACTGTGGACACCCTTGTCCAATTCGGGATGTCAATGGCCCGCAACCAGACCATGCAGAAGTTTCTGGACTACATCGTCGGCTACACCTGGGTTTCTGTGCTTGACGCACGAACTTCGGACATTTGCCGCTCCCTGTCAGGACAACGGTTTGCCTTCAGGCAGGGACCTTTGCCTCCGATGCACCTGCGCTGTCGGTCACACGTCGAGCCCGTGTTCTCTCTTGAGACCGCGTTCCGTGAAGGTTTTGGCAAAGCGTTCACCGCAGGGGAAACGTACTACGAGTGGCTCAAGCGCCAGCCCGAAACAATCCAGTATGACGTCCTCGGACGGACAAAAGGATCCTTGTTTCGGAAAGGAGGCTTGACAGCTGCACAGTTTGCTGTCACGGTCGTTGACAGAAAGTTTCAACCGCTGACCCTTGAGGAACTGCGGAAGAAGTTCCCGAATCTATTCCGTAACGCCAGAGTGTAGGAGAAGCAAAATGGCGCTGAAACGCAAGATCACCAAGGCTGAATACGATGCCTTGCCGGACGTCATCAAGACCGAGTACAAGGCCGAGGGCGATTCCTACATCCTGGAAGTCGATGACCCCGCGTTTGCGGCGCTCAAGGCCGAGAAGGACGAGGAGCGCAAGAAGCGCGAGAAAGCCGAAGCGGATCTCAAAGCGATCAACGACGCCAAGGCGGAAGCTGACCGCAAGGCTGCCGAAGATGCTGCTCGGGCTGCGGGCGACGTTGCCGCGCTGGAGAAGTCCTGGAAAGACAAGCGCGACGCTGACGTGGCGGCCGAAGCTGCCAAGACCCAGGCGACGACCGCGGCTCTGCGCGCCCTTGTTGTTGACAGCGCCGCGCAGAAGATGGCCACCGAGATCTCGACTGTTCCGGCCCTGATGGTCGAGAAGATCAAGAGCCGGATGAGCGTCGAAGTCGTGGACGGCGTGCCCTTGCTGCGCATCCTGTCCACAGACGGCAAGCCTTCGGCGCTGTCGCTCGCCGATCTGCAAAAAGAATTCCTTGACAACCCCGACTACAAGGCGATAATCAAGGGATCACGTTCGAGCGGCGGCGGTGCCGGCGGTTCGGGTGAAGGCGGCGGTGCCGGCCACAAGAAACTCTCCGAGATGACTGGGCTTGAAGAGGTCGCGTTTGCCAACGCGCACCCCGAAGAGTACAAGAAGATGCTCGGGAAATAAACCCTCAAGGAGCGCATCATGGCGACCGTCCAACTTTCTGACATCTACAACCCGCTGACCTTCGCCCGCCGCGAACAGGAAGCCCAGCTGGAGCTCAACCGCTTCATCAACTCGGGCGTTCTTGTTTCCGATGCCGAACTGCAGAACCAGATCGGCGCCGGGGGCAACATCGGCGAGCTGACGAACTACAACCCGCTCGGCACTCCCGAGCCGAACTACTCGAACGACAACCCGGCTGCCAAGTCGACCCCGAACAAGGTCAACTCGGCGAAGATGTCGTTCCGCCTGACCAACCAGAACCAGTCCTGGTCGACCATGGACCTGTCGCGTGAACTGGCGCTGGAAGATCCGGTCTCGGCCATCACCGGGCGCATCGGGCAGTACTGGGCGACCATCAACGAGCGGCGTCTGATCCGTTCGGCACTGGGCATCCTGGCCGACAACATCGCCAACGATGGCGGCGACATGCGTTTCTCCGTTGCGATCGACACCGCTGGTGCCGTGACCGACTCCGAGCGCATCTCGGCCAACACCGTGCTGACCGCGAAGCAGACCATGGGCGACCATGCCGGCTCCCTGTCGGCGATTGCGATGCACTCCGCGATCCACACCCGCCTCCAGCGGCAGGGCTCGATCCTCGACCACTTCGACCCGGAAACGGGCCGCCTGCTCTATTCGACCTACCTCGGTTACACCGTGCTGGTCGATGACGTGCTGCCGGCCGTCGCCGGGACGAACCGGATCACCTACACCTGCATCCTGTTCGGCATGGGTGCGTGGGGCTGGGCGAACGGCAAGGTCCTCGTTCCTTCGGAAAAGGATCGTATCCCGGATGCCGGCAACGGTGGCGGTCAAGACGTGATCCACTCGCGTCGCTCCGACCTGATCCACCCGATGGGCTTCTCGTTCACCTCCGCCAGCGTGGCTGGGCAGTCGGCGACCCTTGCCGAACTCCAGACCGCGAGCAACTGGAACCGGGTCTGGGCGCGGAAGCACATCCCGATGGCCTTCATCCAGGTCAACGACTAATCGGTTGGGGGCCTTCGGGCCCCCAACTTTCAACCCCAGCAGCTCTGGAGAAGAAGCATGTCCGACAAAAAGCCTTGGGAAGGTGAGAAGCCCCCCGCCCCGCCGTCTGAACCCGCTCGGACCCCGCCCCCGCCGCCGCCTGTGGCCAAGCCCACTCCCGCTGTCGCGTCGGCCGATGCAGGAACTGACCCTGTTCTTCCGGCCAACCTTGACGGTGTGAACGAAGTGGACGCCGACGCTCAGGCGCAGATCCTCGACACCGTGAACGGCGACCAGGCCCCGCTGGAACTGATCAACATGGTCTCGTCCGGTGTCCCGATGGCAGAAGCCCGGCGCATCCTCGGCCTTCGCGCTCCCGAACCGGAAGCGGTCGAGGACGAAGAAGTCGAGAAGTAAGCAACTAGCTGCGTCCTACGGGGCGCAGCATCCTCTCAACAGGTGAAGCATGGCACTGATTGTCGAAGATGGAACGATTGTTGCCAATGCGAACAGCTATGTTGATCTTGCTGCGGTGCGCGCCTATGCCTCCCTCCGTGGGATCACGCTTCCGTCTGCGGATCCTGATCTTGAGAAGCATGTTCACCTTGCAATGGACTGGTTCGAGAGTGAGGATTTCCCTTCGGCGCGACTTGACGCCACCCAATCCTTGAGCTTCCCACGTGACGCCATCGTGGTCGATGGTGTCCGTTACATGGAAGGTGCAATCCCTCCCATCGTGAAGCAGATCATCTGTGAAGCTGCCTGCACGTCAGTGACCATCGCTCTCCAGCCGCAGTTCGCTGGATCGAGCCTCGGCCAATTGCGCCGCAAGAAGGTCGATGTGTTGGAAAAAGAATACTTCCCGGCGCAAGGCACTTCGAGCTACATGCCCATCCTGGCGAAGCTGGATGCCCTCATGCAGAAACTTCTTTACGCTGACGGCTTCCGCCTCACCGTCTTGAGGGCGTGATGGCAGATTACACCGCAGAACGTGCCGACGCTGTTGCAGACATCCAGGAAGCTGGTGGCGTTTTCACGTTGAGCCGAACCGGGACGACGATCCCGGATCCGGACAAACCTTGGCGCAAAGCCGCTGACGCGCCAGACACCTGCACGCCACACGCGGTGTTGACCTATTACCGGAAGACCATCGAGTCCCAAGGTTACACCGCAGGGTCCGAAGACTCCCGAGCAATCCTGCCGGGCGACATGCTCATGCTGATCGCCGCCGCAGATCCCGCACTCTTGTTCCCTCCTGCACCACGTCACGTTCTGACCGGTGTTGACGGGCAGAAGTATGTCGTGATCAGCGTTGAAACGGTCGGGCCCGATGGGACCCCGATCCTTTACCGTGTGCAGGTGCGCAAATGATCCTTAATGGACAAGAACAAGCATACGACGAGATCTTTACGCTGATCAAAGACGCCTTTGCCGGCGAGCCTGTCACGCTGATCTTCCAAGATGACCTTGAGAACGTGGACGTGACCGCAACTGTGGTCAACGTTGCACTCCGGCATGTCATGGGACGGCAGACATCACTTGCTGGCGAAGATGGCAAACGGAAGTGGAGCAACGATGGCTTGATCTACATTCAAGTCCGGTGCCCTGCCATCGGGGGCTTGACAGCGATTAACTCCCTCGTTAAGATGGGCATCGAATCCATCCGCGGTAAGACCACGCCCGGTGGAGTATGGTTCCGAAATGTGGTTGGAAAAGAAGACGCACCCAAAGACGGGAACTCTCGGGCGATCATCACCGGCGAGTTCACTTATCAGGAGATCGCATGATGGCCGACACAATTGACTCCAACGTGACCGGCGCACGGATCGCCGAAGAACTGACTCCGGGGGTTCTTCCCGGCACTCCCGTCTGGGACGTTCTCGAACCGAACTCGTATGACGACTTCGGGTCCGAGATCACCACTGCGGCGCGAAACCCGCTGAACCCGTCGCGCCAGCGCAAGAAAGGTTCGGTCGTGGACCTGGACGCCTCGGGCGGCTTCCAGCAGGATTTCACCGAGACCGGCCTGCTCAAGCTCATGCAGGGATTCCTCTTTGCCGATGCCCACATCCCGGGCGACACCAAGCCCATCGTCGGCACGGCTGTTCCGATCACTTCGACCACCAGCGGTTCCAAGACCTATTCCGCTGCCTCGAGCCTCGGCGGGTTTTCTGCCGGCGACCTGGTCCTGATGTCCGGGTTCGCGCAAGCGGCCAACAACGGGCTCAAGACCGTTGTGTCCTCGACTGCGACCACCGTTGTCGTGTCCGAAGCTGTCGGTGCCTCCGAAGCCTCGCCGCCCGCCACGGCCCGCATCCAGAAGGTCGGGAAGAAAGCGGCTGCCAACGACCTGTCTATCTCCGTGTCGGGCTCGCAGGTCACGCTGGTGTCCACCACGCTGAACCTGACCACCCTCGGCCTGGTCGAAGGGTCGTGGATCTTCGTCGGCTCGGAAGACAACAAGTTCGCAAACGTGAACAACCGCTGCTTCGCCCGTGCTGACGTGATCTCGGCCAACGCCATCATCTTCGGCAAGACGTCCAAGACGATGGTCACCGAAGCCGCTGGCCCCGCTGTGGACATCCTGCTGCCTGTGTTCGTCCGCAATGAGCCGAACCCGGACAACATCAAGCGGCGCACCTACCAGCTGGAACGGACCCTCGGGCGGGATGCCAACGGCGTCATGTCGGAATACCTGATCGGCGCGATGTCCAACGAGTTCACCCTGAACCTGCAACAGGGCGAGCTGATCACCGCAGATCTGGCCTTCATCGCTCAGGACAACGAGCAGCGCAACGGGCTGACCGGGGTCAAGGCCGGGACTCGTCCGTCGCTTGCGGTGGAGGATGCCTACAACGCAACCTCCGATGTGCGCCGGTCGAAGATGGCAGTCGTGACGCCGGGCAACCCGAACCCGTCCGCGCTGTTCGGTTACGCGACCGAGTTCAGCATCGAGATCAACAACAACGTGAGCCCGAACAAGGCAATCGGTGTGCTGGGTGCGTTCTCGATGACCGCGGGCACGTTCGAGGTCGGCGGTTCGTCCGAAGTCTACTTCTCGGACATCGCTGCTGTTCAGGCCGTCCGGAACAACGCTGACGTGACCCAAGACCTGATCCTGGTCAAGAAAGGCGCCGGCTGGGTCTTCGACATCCCGCTGCTGTCCCTCGGTGACGGCCGCCTGGCTGTCGAGCAGGACCAGCCGATCAAGTTGCCGTTGGAAACGATGGCCGCCGAGTCCACCCTTGGTCACACGCTGATGGTCGCTCGGTTCCCGTACCTGCCGTCCTTCGCGTAAGGGCGAGCAGTCGGGGAGCTGCAACTTCGGTTGTGGCTCCCCATCAAAGAATTACCCACCCCTAATGCGATGGAGAAGCAAATGGGACTTTTCAAGACCTACCAGACCGACAAGAACCTTGAGTTGGATGGCGTCGTGTTCACGCCGGATTCGACCACCGCCATCACGATTGCTCGGGGCGGCGGTGCCAACGTTCACTTTGCCAAGGCGTTGGAACGCAAGGCCAAACCCATGCGCCGGCAGATCGACGCTGGGATCCTGGACCCGGAACTCGACCGCAAGATGATGTCCGAGGTCTACGCCGAGACCATCATCAAGAACTGGGAAACCCTGATCACGGTCAAGGGCAAGCCGTCGCTGGTGCAGGGCATCGAAGCCAACCCGGAAGCTCCGGAAGGCACCTATTCTCACGAACCTGACGAGAACGGCCTCGTTCCGTTCAACAAGCAGAACGTGACGGCAACCCTTCGCCTCCTGCCGGACCTGCTGGTCGACATCCAGCGCGAGTCCCAGAACCTGGCGAACTACCGCGCCGAAGAGCGGAATGCCGACGCGGGAAACTGATCTCGTTCCTCCGCTACCAACTGGAGATGGGAGCGGTAGAGGAACGGATCATTGACCAAGCTACTCAGGCAGGTGAAGACCTGCCTGAGAAGATCAAGAACGCACCAGAGCTCTTGCGTGGGCTCGTTCTTTACTACAATGCGTTCCAGGACTTGTCTAGCTGCCGAAACCTCGGCATGAGTCTTGGGCCGATACCGTGGGACGCGATTAACGGGTACTGTCTGACGTATGACATTACCGGGGAACAACGGGAGGACATGTTCTACTTCGTCAACGCAATGGATTCGGTATACCGGGCGCACGTTGACAAGGGGACCAAGACCCCCGATAAGGGTGGCGGGAAGACCAGGACTAAGGGACACAGGTGATGGCGACGCTCGGGCAATTTGCAAGGAATATGCGGGCCCGAGCGAAGCGCGTCCCACACAACGTTAAGCAGATCAAGATGCTTGTCGGGCAGGACGTCTTGCAGGCTGTGGTGACCGCAACACCCATCGACACGGGGCAGGCGCGGTTCAACTGGAACGTTGCATTCAATTCGCCAGATTACACGACCGATGAAGAAGGCTTTGCCGATTACGTGCGGCGAGGCGATTGGCTTGGTAGGATGGCAACGTCGCTTGCTGTCCTGGCACGTGTCGGCGAAAAAGATACCATTTACATCTCGAACGCTCTCCCCTATATTGAGCAATTGAACAAGGGTAAGTCACCACAGGCAGGCGCAGACTACGTCCGGCGCGCGGCGTTGGTAGCAGTGCGAAGGATCGCCCGTGGAGGCGTAATAAGGTAAGTCGATGGCAACCCGTGAGATAATCGACATTATCATCCAGGAACGTGGCTCGGCCCGCGTGGTTCAAGCCATTGAAAGCGTCGGTGGCGCCGCCGACCGCACGGAGCGCCGCGTATCGCTTCTCCAGCGTGGCCTCCGTGCGTTAGGCGCTGCATTCACTGTTACCGAAGTTCTTCGTGCGGTTGACAGCTACACCAACATGGAGAACCAACTCAAGATCCTCGGGTATTCGCAGGATCAAGTTGCCGCTGGGATGGAGAAGCTTTACGGGATCGCGCAGAAGTCGCGTGCCCCTTATGAGCAGATCGTCAACCTTTACGGCAAGATGGGGCAGGCGGCAGGCGAACTCGGAAAGTCCGAAGCCGATATGATGCGCTTCACCGAGCTTGCAGGTAAGGCCCTCGCCGTGCAAGGCACGTCCGGAAACGCTGCGCGTGGGGTTCTGATCCAGATCACTCAGGCGATGGGCGAAGGCATCGTCCGGGCGCAGGAATGGAACTCGATGGTCGAGAACGCTCGACCGTTGCTTCTTGCTGCTGCCCGTGGGATGGAGGAAGCTGGAGGCTCAGTCGCCAAACTGCGCCAGATCATGCTTGACGGGCGTCTGACTTCGGAGGCATTCTTTGACGCTGTGATCAAAGGTGGCGGGCAACTTGACGAGCAGTTTGCCAACACTGTGCCGACCGTCATGCAAGGCCTGACCATGGTCTACAACTCGTTCCAACGCTTCTTGGGACAGAGCGGGGCCGTCGCAGCCGTCAGCTACGTGATCGGAAACGCCCTTGCGTTTGTTGCCGAGAACTTTGCGGTTCTTGCCAACGCCGCCCTTGTTGCGGGGGCGACGTATGCAGCTTGGTGGGGCGCCGCGCGTATCCTGGCAACAGCGACGGCGATCCGCAGCGTGATCATGGCACAGACGGCTCTCAACATTGCGCTTGGCGCGACCGGGATCTGGGCGACCGCGGCAGGCGGTGCCATTAAACTCATGCAGTCTGCAATGTGGGGTCTCAACGCCGCCATGTATGCCAACCCGATTGGTATTGTCATCGCGGCTGCGGTTGCCCTTGTTGGCATCATGTATATGCTCCGGGATGCGACCATCACGTATGGCAACACGGCCGCGAGCCTCGGATCCATCGTGGCTGAGGTGTGGTCACGTATCGTCTCCGGCATCAGCAAGGTGTGGGATGCCCTGAAAGCGATTGGTTCGGTCGCATATACCGCCGCTGCTGGAATGATGTCTGCGTTCGGTACGTTCTTCTCGAACGTGGTAGACAACCTCAACACGTTCTTGAGCAACTGGGGCGTGACCCTTGATAGCATTGGCAACTTTGTCTACAATTCGGTGAACTCGATCATCGGCATGTATGTCGGGATGGTTGCAGCCATCGGACCTTCCATCACCGAAGGCATTCCAGCATTGTTCCGTTTGGCGATGGCCGTTGCAAAGAACGTTGTTCTTGACGCCCTCGCC
>Ga0116191_1002308_pt1 | contig 14607 bp, 14 predicted proteins | sample AD_UKC111_MetaG_FD_89897 | JGI IMG/M metagenome (GOLD analysis project Ga0116191, IMG submission 89897) | Active sludge microbial communities of municipal wastewater-treating anaerobic digesters from Hong Kong - AD_UKC111_MetaG | ecosystem: Engineered > Bioreactor > Anaerobic > Digestate...
GGGAGGTGAGGCTATATTAATCGATTTTGTTCACATAAGGGGTTTCTTCTCACAGAGAAACGAGAGAGAAAGTCCTGATTTAATCAACAGGATCCGGGGATGACATTTTCTGTCATCCACCTTCAAAAATTAGGGAAAAATCACTACGTCAAAGTGAGCAGTATTTCTTTTCGAACTGATCATCACCAAGACAGGTTGATGCATTTGCTTCTTTATTACTATCCGGGAATATTTCTGTATATGCCATGTAATCATCAAGGTTATTATCGGTGATGGCATTCACAAATAATTGTACAATATCAGCCGGTGAAGTATTATTGTTCTCCTTCCAGGAAAAGAGTGGAATTTGTTTCCCATTCAGTGAGTAGTACACCATTTGAGTAGATAATGGATTATCAGGGTAGATAGCCGTTACACCATCCGTTCCCGGTTGAATAACCACAACATAGTACGGAGTTACGGGCAGGGTATCTTTATCGATCTTGTATAAAAATGACCCATCAGACGTGACCGGTATCTTGTCAACAGAAAGGCCCCTTTCCGATATAATCCAGAGGGAAAGTTCGTCTCCGGATTTATTACAACCGGCAGTCCCTTCGGTGATAAGGTTCCCATCTTTGGTATAAACCATGACATCAAGACCACATCCATCGGTCGCATCAGTATCATCTTCAGCCATTTCATTTGAGCTTTCTGCTGACTTTATTGATTTTGCCATTTCAAGAGAGAGATAACGATATTTATCAGATAACTCCGGATCATAAGTAAATACGAGCGAATACAAATGGGTTCCATCATCATAGAAATATTCACTCGTTTCATACTCACGATTGAGAATCATAGATTTGCGATGAATAATAAATCCGGTCTTTCCTGATATCTCGTATGTGTCTGTATCAATGACATCAGGTTCCTTTTCATAATCATTTTTCAGGATTTTCACCCTCTGTTCATCTAAAATACCGATTGAAGGATCAATCCGTAGGACATGGTGCTTATCAGGATCCTCCGACGAGGTAATGCCATAGGTTATTGAATTTCCCACAACTTCAGGCTCGGTGACATTAAATAAAACCGGTATAATGAATGAAACCCGCTCATCAGTAAAAACATCCCATTCAAGCTCATCACTTGCAAGTCCGGGAGCAAAAATAAAAAAAACACTCCCCATAACCAGAAGGAACAGGGTCATTAATCTTGAAAAACGCATATCCTGAATTGACACTAATATATAATAAAAGATGGGGTAGTACAGATAGAATAATTGAGATAGGAGATATATTTTCCAGTACTCACCGTTGCAGACCCCCGTTGCAGGGCAATTATCATGGCAAGTTCCCGCTCAAACATGCTCAGCATCTGAGACATCCAGGACTTTGATGACCTCAATCAGTTTATTTAGCTGTTTTTCACCGGTTCAATCGGGACATCATTTCCTGTGACGACTATCGTAATCCGACTGGTTGCGGGCTGTTCGCACGGGCCAACTGCCAGACTTTCAATATTAAAACCCCGTCGCGAGAAGAGGCCCGTTACCAGTTCTGCATTTTTTATTGCCCCGATAAAGTGAATGAACCCGGCACTGATCCCTTGGTCCCTGACAAACGCAGTGATAGTCCTGATGGGATCTTCACCATGTTCTCTGTGAAGATAAAATATCCTGCCACAGGTTCCAGAGCTGTACTTCATCCAATACTATCTCCTTTCAGAACATGTACGTTCACAGATTCGCCTGTTTGTATCATTTCACCCTTTTCATGTCTTCATCATGATATTCACGTCTTGTATACGAGTATTTATCTGATATCCCACCCTGAAGAACGATATAGTACCATTCATAGAGAGTATTCCAGAACCCGTACTCATGATACCGGCGAAAATCAAATCCTACTTTCATACCTGGAGCAAATCGTACCTTTCCCATCTTTCGCATACGGACTGCAATCTCAAGGTCATCTCCGGCATCCACGATACGGTACATTCCTGCCTTGAGGAGGGCATCCTTTCTGAATGCTGTATTGCATCCTAGGGTGTAATAATATAGTCCTGAATGGGCCCCAAACCGAATCAGGCTGTTAAAGAGAAGTGCATACCGTTTATTTACAGAAGTGTGTTCTATCGGCGTTACCGGACCGAAGGAGAGAACAACGTTTGGATCCTGAAACGAGGAAATCGCATGTTCTATCCAGTCCGGCGCAACTACGCTGTCTGCATCAGTAGTCGCGACAATGTCAGAACGTGCCCGGAGAAACCCGTCGTTTCGTGCTCCGGCCACCCGTTCAGACTCCTGAACAAAAACCTGATCTGCATACTCTTCTGCTATCTCACAGGTCCTGTCATGAGAACCACCATCCACAACAATCAGCTCATACTGATCACGAGGGATGGTCTGATGGATTAATGCTTCAAGACTCCGTCTTATACGTTTTTCTTCATTATAAGCGGGTATTACAACAGATATCATGATTGCACAGGGGTTCTTTTATGAAGGTAACACGCTTATCATATACTGGTATCCGTTTCCATAGAAGGTTTATTCATGATATGTCCGGAGTGTGTCCGGATGAAAGGAGACTGATGTGAAACTATCATCCCGTGGATTATTTGCTCTGTCACTCATATTCAGCCTGACGGTTATCCTCTTCGTATTCGGAGCCACATTTACCGAAGAAACCATTGGATATATCCTCTCATTTAACCTTCTCTTCCTGTTTTGTGCCATTTGCTGTCGTGTGCTTGCTCTCGCTCTCTGGGCAGCCCGGATTATCCTTCTGGCCAGATCCCTTGGATACCATGTTGGTTTTATGCACTCCCTGAATATGGTTCTTGCAGGGCTCCTTGCAGGAACGATCACACCGGGTCAGGCAGGAGGAGAGCCCGTCAGGGTGCATGAACTCTACCGTTGCGGGGTAAAAGTGGGGGATGCAACGGCAGTGGTAATTATGGAGCGGGTTCTGGATGGGATCATTCTGACCGGAATGGGTATCATCATCATGCTGATGACACGGGAGATCTGGAGCACCTTCAGCACAGGTCTTATCCTTCTCATCATTGCAGCCTGGATCTTCCTCTTAAGTTTTCTTTTCATTCCCTTTCTGGCCATGCGGTATCCGGTCCGTATGAAATCTCTTATACTTCGTCTGGTATCCTGGATTATTGGAAAATTATCACATACACGGTTTTCTTCTTCAAAAATCTGTGCATGTGCCGACGCAGAGATAGATACCTTATTTGACGGTTTCAACCGTTTTGCCGGCCCTGCACGATGGGGTCTTTTTGCCGGGGGATGTGCTACTGCATTCTTCTGGGTGACCGAATTTCTGGTTGCATCAGTCATCCTGATGGGCCTGGGTCTTGACCCGTATATTATTCTTTCATTCTTCTTTCAGATCCTCATAGCCATTATTATGATGATTCCGACTACACCCGGGTCGTCAGGGATTACCGAACTCTCGACTTCATCCCTGTATGCACTTATTGTACCAGCAGGTATGCTTGGGATATTCGTTCTGCTCTGGCGGTTTGTGACATTTTACCTCAATATTATTCTTGGAGTCGTTGCAGGGATGTGTATCATCCACCGGGAGATTACCTGCAGAGCGGAATCGGGAGAAGAATTATGCGGCAACAAAACGGTGGATAACGGGAAAAGAGGTGACGAAGAGGTTTAAATCCGGTGTACTGCTGCGGTTTTGTGGCCGGTACATCCGGGAGAGGGATACGCAACCTTCTCCCACCGGTCAAGTACTTCTGAACCCTCAATAAATGCGAGATCATGACGTTTTGCATACCGGATCGCATCTTCCTTTGACAGGGCATATCCGGAATCGTCATCAAGCATCTCACATATGGTAATACTTGGAACAATACCAGACATCTCAGCCATTGCAACGGAGAGTTCAGTCTGACCATGACGCTGGGACAAGAGGTACTCTGCCGCGATGAGTATTGGCATATGACCAGGAGTCCGGAACTGTTCCTTAAATGTTGCAGGTTCTCCATTCAGAACGGCCTGCACTACTTCGGAAATGGCATTTACGGTCTTTGTCCGGTCACGATCCGTAATGCCGGTGAACGTATCCCGATGGTTGACCCACAGTGAGAACGAAGAATTATTGGACGGGTCATACGGGATGTCTCCCAGTTTTTCAACCATGGCACAGTTTCGGAGTACTTCACGGGCAAACGGAAGCCCCAGTCTCTTTGCTGCCATGAACGGGATTGCAGTACAGATAAGACCCCCTGCATCATTTCGCATCCGGCAGATATCACGGGGGGTGATCATATCTGAACGCATGGCAAAATCAGTCTCGCGTTCACGATCATCAAAATCATACAGCAGGACTATCTCACCCTGCCTGAGTGCGGTAAATGCATCTTTTGTCATAATGTCACCTCTATTGTTACTTCATCGCCATCATTGAGAGAGAATCTTTTTCGGAGCCCTTCCGGAGCAACAATCTCGATCAGCTCTTCCGGATAGTGGGTCCGTCCGGGAATGATGATACCACAGGGAACATCCCTGATAAAACAGGGAAGACACCGTACATCGCCAAATGTCCGGCCTTCGGATTCAAAGCCATGCACAATCTTCCAGTCAGCACTCGAAAGCCGTTTTCTCTGGAGAGCCGCACCAGGCAGAAGCCGGATATTGAGTGTTCCTGGAAATGGGGTAAACCCCAGTATCTCCTGGAACTGTTCAGCATAGGGACGAAGGCTCATATAGTATGCACCCTCACCAAGCCCAGACTGGACGGTTCCTTTCAGCAGGAGAGATTTCTCCTTACGGCCAAATAACCGGTAATAATCACAGTATTCCTTTCGAAGGGCATCTTCTCCGTCAGGGGAAATGGTCACCTGCTGCCCGTCTGTTCCAAGAACCCGGCTGATAAGATGTTGTTGCTCAAGAGAACGCAGTCTTCGGGATGCGGTCTGAGGGCTGAAGCCAAGTTCAGACCCAAGACTTATTGTTTTGAGGAAAACCGGAGTGTTCAGACCGCCCATAAGAGCGATCCGTTTGAGGCATTCCAGATCCTCCGGGGTAACCATGATATCATATGTGAGATGGATCCTATTAATGTGTTTCCATACATGAGGATCTTATCAGATATGGTATATTCTCTGTCCGGATCAATGGAGAATGCTTTCATGAGAATCAGTGAACAATATTTCCGGACAATTACAATCATACCAGTCTTCAATACATTTCACACAGAACTATTCTTTCTGATGATGGCAGGATGAAACCATGCCTGAAACAGGTGAACATTTTGGAATATGCAAAAGGTGTGGTTATTGTTGCAGGTACATGGGTGATGTTTTTGGTATCATGGAGAGAATCGGACCGTTTGAATACCGGATTCAGTATCTGATAACCGGAGTTCAGCAGGTTGTTGCCATTGATCCGGACAAATTGGATATTTTTTCCACTACGACAATACGTGATAAACAACCACTTGCCTGCCCATTTCTTCGGTTTGATAAAGAAAACTTAGCTATGTGTACAGTCCATCTGACAAGACCAGAACTTTGTCGAATGTATCTCTGTGAGAAATGTACAAAAGTTAAAAAATGGGATACGCTGATGACCCCTCATAAACAGAAAAGCGTATCAGTATTTTTTACGATAACACATTCCTCGTGTGTTGAGTGAGCAGTCGATTCTGGATCTTTTTCACTACCAATAATAACAAATCAAGCATATCTGCTCTCACCAAGTGATCCGATGACCGTGTCAAATTATAAACGCTTATTTGTGTTATTCCATGGGTACCGACGCTGGTTTCTTCTTTCAATCGGCCTAAACATTATTTTTGCTGCCGGCGCCCTTGCCATACCTGCACTGAGTGCAGCACTCATCGATTATGGAATTCTCGAGAAAAATTTTGGTAACATACTTGATATCGGATTCCTGATGCTGATTGCCGCACTTATCGCGGGGGTTTGTCAGATTGCAAATGCATCTATCGCGGTCTGGGCATCTGAATATTGTACACACACACTCCGAAAACAGACGTTTGAGAAGATTCAGACACTCTCTTTTGGAAATATTGACCGTTTCAGGGCAAGCGATCTCCTGGTCAGGCTTACGACCGACATTATGAATGTGAAAACTGCGGTTATGCAGACGATCATGAACCTAATGCAGGCACCCCTCCTTCTGGTCGGGACCATTATCATCCTGCACTATACTGCCCCTGGCCTGATGTGGATAATGATTCTGCTTCTTATCGCGTTTTCAATCAGCCTTATTGTCTACTTCATCATCGTTGAACCACAATTCAGCACGAAACAGGAGAAAATAGACGGAGTCAACAAAGCCCTTCGGGAGACTTTGACCGGGATAAGGGTTGTCAAGGCATTTGTCAGACAGAACTATGAAATTGACAAATACCGGAATGCTACTGAAGAACTCAGAATTACTGCCCTTCGTCCCCAGCATGTCATGGCATATCTGATGCCTACCGCCATTGCCATCTCATTTCTTGGTTTTGGAGCAGTCTATTACTTTGGAGGGGTCGAGGTTCTCTCTGGGACTGGTCTTCAGATTGGAAACGTAACCTCAGCAGCTCAGTATATCCTCATCCTGATGATGCCACTTCTGATCATCGCCATTGTATTACCATTTATCACACAGGCAAATGCATCCCTGACCAGAATTTTTGAAATTCTTGATACAACACCTGAAATATTGGATCCACCACACCCGGTCCCAATACATGCTTCAAATATAAAGGGCAAAGTTGTTTTTGATAATGTCTCGTTTGCATACAGAAACGGGAAGGGTGAACCTGAGGGAGAGGTACTACATGATATTAATCTGATTGCAGAACCCGGGGAAACTATTGGATTTCTGGGTGCAACCGGGTGTGGAAAAACCTCCCTTATCTCTCTGATTCCACGTTTTTATGATGTGACGAAAGGAAAAGTAACCATCGATGGCATTGATGTCCGTGATATCCCTCAAAAGATCCTTCGTAGCCTGATTGGGATCTGTCTTCAAGAGCCAATCCTGTTTTCTGGGACTATCAGGGAGTCTGTTACCTTTGGTTGTCCAGATATGACTGACGATGAGATGCTTGTTGCTTCAGAGGCAGCAGATGCTCATGGATTTGTCATGAATATACCAGAAGAGTATGACGGAACGGTTGCCAGGAGAGGAACAAATTTCTCCGGCGGGCAACGGCAACGGTTATCTATTGCCCGTGCTCTCGCCGTCAGGCCAAAAATACTCATCCTTGATGACAGTACCAGTGCGTGTGATGTTGCTACTGAGGCCAGGATCCAGGATGCCATTACCCGGAATATGAAAGATACAACGAAATTCATCGTTGCCCAACGGATCTCTTCGGTTATTACTGCCGACCGGATAGTCCTCATGGATCAGGGCAGAATTATTGCAACCGGGACACATGCAGAATTACTGGCAGAAAATTCCCTGTACCAGGAGATTTATGAATCGCAACTTGGAGGAGGACTTCATTCAGGAGGGAAAATATGACTGGAAAAGGGGATGTGTCTGTTGATATGAAACAGGGGAACCTGAGAGAGATGAGAGTGACTATACGACGACTCCTCTCATATCTGACGGTATACCGGTTCAGGCTCTCAGCTGCAATTATTCTCATGATTGGGTTCGCACTCGCTATGGGCATCCTCCCGACCCTCATGGGTGCTGCAACCGATATTATCGCCGGGAAGGGATCACTTGAAGGACTCCAAAATATTCTCATGCTCTTTGTTCTTGATGCCGCAGCGGTTTGGATATGCGGGCATTTTGCCCAGCGTCTCCTCTCAGATATCTCTCAGGATGCCCTGTATCATCTGAGAAATGATCTCTTTACCCATATGCAGACATTGTCACTCGGATTCTTTGACCGGCAGCCGATAGGCGAGCTTATGAGCAGATTGTCAACTGATACCGATGTGATTGATCAGTTTTTTTCCAATGGAATCCAACAGGTTCTTCAATCGGTGACAACCGTCATAGTCCTGACAATAGTGATGGTTATTATCGATCCCTTCATGACCCTTCTTGTATATCTTGCCGTTATTGGTCTTATCTGGATATCTGGTGCTATCGCAAGAATATCAGGACCGGCTTTTGACCACATGCAGGCCCAGCTTGGAGAATTAAATGGTTATGCTGAAGAGCGACTTGCAGGTCAGAAAGTAACCATTGCCTACCGCCAGGAGGAATCATCAACCATCGGATTTTTATCCTTGTCAGAACGGGTTGCAAGAATTGGAGGGAAAGCAGAATTTGTCGCCCTTACATCCATGCCAGCAACAACCATCATGGCTAATCTGCAGATGATTCTGCTCCTTGTCGTAGGTGGTGCGATGGTTATTGATGGGGATATAAAACTTGGTGAAATGGTTGCGTTTCTGGGACTTTCATCAAGCATATCATCGCCTCTCTCCCAGATATTCTCTGAATATGCCCTCATCATGAATGCCATAGCGGGAGCATCAAGGGTTTTTAAAATTCTTGATGAGAAACCAGTAGTTGCGGATAATCCGGATGCAGAACCAATGCCTTCGATTACTGGGGATGTCGTTTTTCAGGACGTTGATTTTGCATATGTGCCAGGCAGAACAGTCCTTCGAAATAATAGTTTTCATGCGATGCCGGGTCAGGTATTCGGGCTCTGCGGACCGACCGGTGCAGGAAAAAGTACCATTATCAACATTCTGACCAGGTATTATGACATCATATCCGGTTCAATCAAAGTTGATGGAATTGATATTAAAACCGTTCAGCAGGACAGCCTGCGGAGTCAGATTGCCCAGGTTCTTCAGGAACCATTCCTTTTTTCCGGAACCATTATGGAAAACCTCCGGTATGCACGGGAAGGAGCAACTGATGATGAATGTATCAATGCAGCGAGACAGGCCGGGGCTTATGATTTTATCATGGCACAACCTGATGGGTTTCATACATTCCTGACAGATGGAGGGGCCAATCTTTCACAAGGACAAAAGCAGATGCTTACCATTGCCCGGGCCATGGTTGCTTATCCCCGTATGCTCATTCTTGATGAAGCGACCAGCAATGTTGATACACGAACCGAGAAACTTATCCAGAATGGCCTTTTACATCTGCAGGAAGGGAAAACTTCGTTTATTATCGCTCACCGGCTCTCCACAATCCGGCATGCAGACTGCATACTGGTCATTAACCAGGGAGAGATCGTCGAGCGGGGAACACATTCTGAATTGATGGATAAAAAAGAATTTTACTATAATCTTTACATGAGTCAGTTCAGGGGAAAAATGACCGGCATAACCGGAGTTTCATAATTTTCCCCTTTTACCTCATGCACACATTCCTCATCATCTCCTCTCCTCAAAAGGATAAGGGTCAATGCAGAATGTGACAAGTTACTGATCTGAATTCCTATCAATACCACCCTGGTTCTGAACCAATTTTTTCAGATTATTTCCTCCCTGATCCTACGTTTGCTATCGATTCCAGGGGAGATGTTCTGATATGGAATAAAGCGATTGAAGAGATGACCGGCTATTCTTCCGAGAATATGATAGGAAAAGGGGAGTATGAGTATGCCATTCCTTTTTATGGAGAGCGAATACCAATTCTGCTCGACTATATCATATCTGGTCTTCCCCCTATTGAAACGAGATACTCTCACATTCATTATGACGGTACCAGAATATCGGCAGAAACTGCATACCCGAAACATCACGGAAAACCGATGATTGCCTGAGTTGTCGCTTCACCCCTCTATAATGAATCCGGGGAGATTATCGGTGCAATTGAGTCGATCGGGGATATCACCATTCAAAAGGAGAATGAAGAAAAATTACGTAAAAGCGAAGAGTTATACCGGAGTGTCATAGAGAATATCCAGGACGGATATTACCGGAGGATAAAGACGGAAACCTGATTCTTGCCAGCCCGAGTTTTGCCAGGTTATTTGGATATGATTCTGTTGATGAGGTGTTATATCGTCCGATAGCAGAGACGTTTTATTATAAGCCGGAGGAACGGAAGATATTTTTGAGAAAGATTCATGAGACCGGGTGTCTCGAAAAAAAATACCCGCGAACTTATCGGTAAACCAATAGAAGCGGTTTTTCCCGGTATCATACATACGGATATTTTGGATCTGGACGGGTTGCCCGGATTGGTGAGAATATCTCCCAATTTCGTTTTGATTATGGAGACGGTGATGCGAAACGCAAGATCGAACTTAATGTCTTCACAACGGGGAGGGGGAGCATAGCAGTCTTTTTTCAAAAAATATCATCAAACGGGAGATGAAAGAATACATATTTTCCAAAGGGAAAGTAGTATCATGTAACTGCTGAATTTCATTTTTTCATCATAAGAGACGAAAAACTTCTTAATGGCGGGTATGAGATATCTATCAGGGATTTTTTCAATTGTCCGACTGACTTATACCTAACAGAATACATTCCTCTATAGAGAGAAATTTTGCCGGTCTTTCCAGCTGAAAGAGTTTGGGATCAACAAAGGATGAAGAAGAACCATGCCGGGATTTGTATCAACTGCAAACCAGAGAGAGCCTGGACATAGTACCATTTCCGATGCCTGCATACGGCTTGCGTCTCTCCCCCTGCGAGGCGAATTGGGGAAGGCTGTCGCCGATATCGTCCTTACCTATGCTCCAAACGACCTCAAAAGAATGAAAGTGAATTTTTCAGATAAAATAGAGACGTTCTCACCGGATTACAAAAGAGAACTTGAAGAATCCATTGCGGCTTTTCTTGACGGAACATATCAGGCGATCCGACTGATGAACCAACAGGGTTCTTTTGAGGCAATTTCACAGCCAGTGCGGGAGGACGCCAGGACATACTGGAGCATGGTCAAAGAACAATGCTCATCGGATGATGATGCCAAAAACCACCTTCGATTCCTGAAATTTCTGTTGTCTGGTTTTTGCATGTTCGTTCTGGAAATACCCGGCCACCCCGTCGGTATGCCATTTCCAGGTGGTGATAAGGTCGATGTTATTGATGGAAGATATTACTGTCCGGTCAGGACAAAGGCACATGATGTGGATGCTGCTCTCTGCCCGTTTTGTCCTGCAGAACAGACGCCAGAGGTCGGATACTTAAAACCACCTGTAAAGGCAAGTAAACATCGGAAACAGGAGTACATCAGGAATATCTATGACTATCACCATTTCAACGGGTAAGAAATACGTCTGAATTTCACGAAGTAACGTGCACATACCGTATATGTACACGAAAAGTCACGCATATTGAGAGCGTACGCCTGGAGATGCACAAACCAAAACCTTATCCGTCATACGTGTCGATATACGGGTGATATCATGAGTGAAGATGTACACATGAATGCCGAAATTGATGCGGCTGTCAGGAGTATGCCTTGGTGGCTTGTTATGGTATGGGGGATTATGGCGGTTATTATCGGCCTTATGCTGATTACCACCCCTTTGATAACCACCTATTACCTGGTATTATTCATGGGAGTATACTGGTTTGTGGGAGGGATTTTTACTCTTGTCAGTTTGTTCAGTGACAAAACAAACATGGGATGGAAGATATTCCTCGCCATCATCAGTATCCTGGCAGGTATTGCGATAATGGCCCAACCATTGTTTGGATCAATTATTGTCGTGACAATGCTGGTTTTTTTCATCGGATTGTGGGGTATCCTGATTGGTGGAACCAAGCTCTATGAAGCATTCAGATCAAAAGATGCCGGAGCAGGAGTCCTTGGAGTATTAAGTATCGTCTTTGGTCTTATCCTGCTGATCTTCCCATGGGGAGCAGCACTTGCCCTTCCACTGATAGCAGGGGCATTTGCATTAGTGGCAGGGATATGTGCAGTTGGAGTGGCTTTTCAGGTGAAAAAGGCCCAGACCTGAAATTTAAGCCCCCAAAAATTTTTATTTGCCTTCTCACCTTTTTTTGACTAAATATTACAGTACTATCGGGTGAAAATCTACAGGTAGCCCATTATGCCGTCTCCAAACTATCAAATCTGCACAATGAACTGTCTTCATCCTCGGTCAGTTGGATGTCAACAAAATCCCAGGTTTTTTTGAATTTCTGCCGGCCATCTCCGCAACTGGCGAAGTGTTGCGAACTTTGAGTTTATAGGGTACCTGCTTTTCGTACCTTGTCGTTTAGGGATTACCAGTTCTGGTTTGGTTATGTACATAGGAGTATCGCTCGGAATGTCACGCATAAACGAAACGCCGCGATCATATCGGAAATGAATTTGGAATCGTTTCCATACAACTCATCAGCTTGAATGCATTGAAACGGGATTTCTTCTGAAATGAATGAATCTGGCATTTCAAGTGCTAATTCAGGCTTTGTTGTATGGTCCATCCGTTCAAGTGGGACTCCTGCTTTCAAACTCTTTTCATGATTAATCCCCGATGTATCCTGTATGTACAGTATGACTTATACAAGACCCCTGCCCAGATAGATCCCTGACCCGACAACCCAGTCATCCCCTGCCGGAAGAACATAACACAGTTTCAATTCATCTTTCTTCGAATCAGGATTATAATAGACAACATAGACAAACCCTCCACCACGCTGTGCAGCGCGTATCTCGTGGTGAATTATCGGAACACCATAGGCATCAGTATAGTTCATCCGGTTTGTGCCAATGATTTCAGGCTGATGGGGGAGAGCAAGGGTTGTTCCATCATACCCATAGGCAAAGATATATGCCCCTCCGTCGGCAAATGACTGGTTCAGGTCATTAAAGTCCTCAAGAGCCTGCTCTTTTCCGACCTGAGCTGCATGACTGACTGCCTGCTTGACCCTGCTCATCAGGGCAGAACTGTCACTTGCATTAAATTCCGCATCAATCCAGGGGAGATATATTCCCGAACCAACAAACCATTCTTCATTGACAGGTTCCACATAATAGAGTTTGAGCTGATTCTGATACCCATACCGGGGATTTGGATATACACCATACATAAATCCCCCACCTCTTTGGGCAGTCTCTATCAGGGCCGGCATGATTGCAAATCCATTCGCATCAAACAGATCCGGACGCTTCTTTCCTAAAAGTCCCTGCTGATAGGGAAGAGCAAGAGTTGTGCTATTCATGGAATAGGCGAAAATATACCGGTCGCCATCCACATACGGCCCGGAAAGGTTGTTGAACATGTCACATGCAGCCTCCTGGCCGGATGCCCTGGCAAAACCAGCCGCATCCTGAACAAAAGAAGTAAGATTACGAATGCTTGCATTGAGATGTTCGGATGTGATATCCATTGCCCGGGATGAATCCTCCAAAGCCGGTTCAATCAGATTTCTGACAATACCAATACGCCAATCCTGATTATCCAAGGAAAGGGTTTCCCAAATCATCTCACGGGGGACCTGTCTGTTCCACTGTTGATCCCAAAAGGTGTACCGAATCGCACCCTGTTCATTATCCATGATAGCATGTGATACCTTCTGTATCTCTGGTGTATCATACAGAGGATCTGTCAGAACGTTTCTTCCTATCTCCTCCTCATTTGTCTCATACACTGTCATCCCGTCGGTTTGCAGTATTAAGACATCATAGCCGTTCTGTTCAGTAAAAGAGCCAAGCAGGGGTCTGAAGAACTCCTCCGGACGGATCGTCACATCCGTATATCCAAGATAATCTCCCGGTTCAGAGAAGATGGGGTAACTTACGGAGATACCATAAAATCCTTCTTCCAGGTAGAACATGTTGCTGATGACAGGCTCCCGTCTCTCATTCGCAAACCTTGTTTCAGGCTGATAACTGAGATCATTCCCGATAAGGTCTGCATACCGGCCAGGAGCTGCAGCAGTCACCACATTATCTGGGGATATAATAAGTGAGGAGTGCCCATAGGTTATATTTCCCAGTTTTGATAATAAGACGGTAGTTGCATCATCCCCTGATAATCCGGTGTTTTGAAGTGCTTGAGCACTCATCCGGTTTTGTTCCCTGATATCAGCAAGTTCAGTAGCAATCTCATTGCTGATCATCCCAAGAGCCGAATACATCTCAGGCGGGGGTGTAAAATTTTGATTTAAAGAGGAGAAAGACGTATTCTCATCTGCACAGGACCCAATCTGAATCAGGAGTGCAAGGAGGAGAAGGAGAACCCAGCTTTTCATAGATATGCGTACCTCAGAATCAAAGATAATAACTTCTATCCGAACAGAACCTGACCGGAAGTACCAATTCAGACGATACTCAGTAAAACGACATAAATTTCCTTGGAGAAAAGAACCCTGGATAATATCTTCATCAACGTTGATGTCGCATTTGACTACAACTGGAATTTACATGCAAAAGGTACAGAATTCAGTTCCTGCTCTGATATCCAGCATGGAACATGCGGTAAGGAAGGTTTGAGCGGTTATCCGACAAAATGATTCACCATAAAGGAATTATAAGTTCGAACATGGATTTGGGAAACATACCATAATTGGTCATTCTGACACGGGAGAGCCAATTAATAATTACTCAGTCTATACGAGAACATGAAGTGGAATACAATATGGCATGGTTTGAAATCCTGGTAAGGGAGGTACGTCGTAGATCATGAGGTCATTCAGATAGGTACCAGAATGAATATCAGAGGAAATAAAATATTTTCA
>Ga0116191_1002309_pt1 | contig 14607 bp, 15 predicted proteins | sample AD_UKC111_MetaG_FD_89897 | JGI IMG/M metagenome (GOLD analysis project Ga0116191, IMG submission 89897) | Active sludge microbial communities of municipal wastewater-treating anaerobic digesters from Hong Kong - AD_UKC111_MetaG | ecosystem: Engineered > Bioreactor > Anaerobic > Digestate...
CCGCCCGAGGCGATGAACGCCCCGGCGTCGATGAACCAGAAGATCACCGACCTCGTCGGCGAGAGCACGGACGCGGGATCGCGCATCGCCAGCCTGAGCCAGAACCTGAAGAGCACAGGGTACTTCAGCCAGGGCCTGGCCGCCCAGGGTGGCAGCCTCCTGCCCGGCCACTCCAGCGCACGGCTGGACCAGTTCTTCGGTGCCGATGCGCTGCTCGGCGACGGCGAGCAGTACGCGGCCGCCGCGGCGCTGATCGCCGCGCGCCGCCGCGGCGTGACCGTGCCGGCGGTCGACCCGGGCGACGCCGCGAGCGCCTACCGCGTGCAGCGCGAGGTCGACGCTGCGCTGTTCGACCGCGACGGCGCGCCGCGCGCGTGGAAGAGCGGCGGCGCGTCGCGCGAGGCACCGCGCACCCACGCGCCGCTGCCGCCGGGAGGCGTCCGGGCGAGCCCGGCCGACCTGCGGGACCTGCGCGTCTCGCTTCGGCGCATCGAGGCCGAGGTCGCGCTGCGCCTGTCGCGCGACGTCGACGCGGCGACCGCCGCCGGGATCCGTGCGGGGGACGCCGCCGCGATCGTCGACGCGATGGCGGCCGCCATCGAGCTCGTCGACTCGCGCTGGGCGGAAGGGCTCGACGCGCCGCCCTTCGCGAGGCTCGCCGACCTGCAGTCGCACGGCGCGCTGGTCCTCGGCGAGTGGGTCCCGTTCGCGCCGAGGGACTGGTCCGCGCAGCGCTGCGTGGTGCGGATCGGCGAAGCGCCCGCGCCGGAGCGGATCGGCGCGCACCCGCTCGGCGATCCGGCGCAGGTGCTCGGCCCGTGGCTGCGCCACGCCACGGCGGACGGCGCGACGGTCCGCGCGGGCACGATCGTCACGACCGGCAGCTGGTGCGGGATGCCCGCGGCCCGCGCGGGGGATCGGGTCGAGGTCGCGTTCGACGGGATCGGTGCCGCGCTGCTCGGGCTGTAGCGCAGGCTCAGCCGGCGCGTCCGTCCGCGTGCAGCTCGAGGATGTCCGCGATCGCGCGGTTCAGCGGCACCGGCACGCCCTTCTCGCGCCCGAGCTCGACCACCGCGCCCGCGAGCCACCGGACCTCGAGCCGGTGGCCGCGCTCGAGGTCGTGGTGCATCGACGCGGTCATCTCGGGCGACACCTCGTCGGCCAGCTTCAGCCGGACCTGCGCGTAGTTGTCGGGCAGCGCCACGCCGTGCGCGCGCCCGACCTCGACCACCTCGCGCATCACGTCGAGGAAGAACGCGCGCGTGCGCGGGTTCGAGCGGATCGGCCCGATCGGGCGGCGGATCGTCGTCGTGCAGCCCGACAGCCCGGCGAGGAACACGAACTTCTGCCAGATCTCGCGGCGCACGTCGGTCGACAGCTCGCCGTTGATCCCGCCGGCGCGGCACGCGGCGAGGAAGGCCTCGGCGCGCGCGCTGCGCGAGCCGTCGTGCTCGCCGAAGACCAGCCGCTGCATCGGGCCGGTCTGGCGCACGACGCCCGGCCGGTCGATCGTCGCGGCGACGTAGCAGACCCCGCCCATCGTGCGCGCGTCGCCGTACGCGGCGCGCACCGCGTCGTCCTTCAGCACGCCGTTCTGCAGCGACAGCACCGCGGTGCGCGGCCCGACCATCGGCCGGATCCGCTCGAGCGCGGCCTCGGTGTCCCACAGCTTCACGCACAGCAGCACCAGGTCGACCGGACCGATGTCCGAGGGGTCGTCGGTCGCGGCGACGCGCGGCACGTGCAACGGCTCCGGTCCCTCGATCCGCAGGCCGTCCTCCCGCATCGCGCGCAGGTGCGCGCCGCGCGCGACGAAGCGCACGTCGGCGCCGCCGAGCGCGAGGCGCGCGCCGAAGTAGCCGCCGACCCCGCCCGAGCCCATGATGCCGATCCGCATGTCGCCTCCGAGTCGCGTCGGCGGCAGTCTACGTCGGGCGTCGCGGTACCATGCGCCCCGCCGCCGCGATTCCGGCCGCACAGGAGACCCGATGACACCGCATCCCGCACGCCGCCGCGCGCTCGCGCTGCTCGGCACCGCCGCGCTCGGCGCGGCCGCCCGCCCCGCCGCCGCCCAGGAGTGGCCGACCCGCCCGATCCGGATGGTCGTGCCCTTCGCCCCCGGCGGCTCGGCCGACGTGTTCGGCCGCTTCGTCGCGCAGCGCCTGCAGGAGACGCTCGGGCAGAACGTCGTCGTCGAGAACCGCCCCGGCGGCGGCGCGATCGTCGGCACCGACGCGGTCGCCCGCAGCGCGCCCGACGGCCACACGCTGCTGGTGATGTCGAACACGCACACCGTCAACGAGTCGCTGATCCCGAACAAGCCGTACCAGCTGATGCGCGACTTCGTGCCCGTCGCGCCGCTGAACGCGTCGGACCTGGTGCTCGCCGCGCGCGCGTCGCTGCCGGCGCGCACGCTCGCCGAGGTGCTGAAGGCCGCACGCGACAAGCCCGACGGGATGACCTACGCGTCGTCCGGGCCGGGCACGCCCTACCACCTCGCCGGCGAGCTGCTCAAGCACCTGGCCGGGGTGAGGATCGTCCACGTGCCCTACAAGGGCAGCGCCGGGGCCCGGACCGACCTGCTCGGCGGCCAGGTGGACCTGATGTTCGACGCGATCCCGACGATGGCCGAGCAGGCGCGGGCCGGCAAGGTGCGCGCGCTGGCGGTCAGCGGGCGCGCGCGCTCGCCGATCCTGCCCGACGTGCCGACCGTCGCCGAGGCCGGCGTGCCCGGCTACGAGGCGACGATCTGGCTCGGCGTGATGGCGCCGCGCGGCACGCCCGCGCCGGTCGTCGCGCGCCTCTCCGCCGAGATCGCCCGGATCACCGGCGACGCCGAGGTGCGCCGCGGATGGGTCGCCCAGGGCACGCAGGCGATGTCGATGAACGTCGAGCAGTTCGGCCGCTTCCTCGAGGAGGACATCGCGAAGTGGGCGCAGCTGGTGAAGTCGGCGAACATCAAGGCGGAGTGAGGCGGCGATGGCGACCGAGCTGAATCTGCTGTGCGCGGGCGCCGCGAAGGGCCTGGTGAACGCGCTCGCGCCGCGCCTGCTCGCCGAGGCCGACGCGACCGTCGGCGGGCGCTTCGGCGCGGTCGGCGCGATGCGCGAGGCGCTGCTCGCCGGCGAGCCCTGCGACCTGATGGTGACCACGGCCGCGATGGCCGACGCGCTGGTCGCCGAGGGCCGGCTGCGCGGCGAAGGCCGCGTGGCGCTCGGGCAGGTGCGCACCGGCGTCGCCGTGCGCCGCGGCGCGCCGGCGCCGGACGTGTCGACGCCCGCCGCGCTCGCCGCCACGCTGCGGGCGGCCGACGCGCTGTTCGTGCCGGACACCGTCCGATCGACCGCCGGCCAGCACGTCGCGAAGGTGCTGGCCGCGCTCGGGCTCGCCGACGCGATCGCGCCGCGGCTGCGCGAGTTCCCGAACGGCGCGACCGCGATGGCCGAGATGGCCGCGAGCGGCACGGCGTCCGCGGTCGGCATCACGCAGGTGACCGAGATCCTCTACACCGACGGCGTCGCGCTCGTCGGCACGCTGCCGGCCGGGTTCGAGCTCTCGACCGTCTACGTCGCGGCCGTGTCCGCCGCCGCGGCGTCGCCGCGGGCGGCCGCGCGCTTCGCCGCGATGCTCGCGGCCGACGAGACCGCCGCGCTGCGCGAGCGCGCGGGCTTCGGGCGCTGACGGGACCGCGCGCCCCGTCTCAGCGCGGCCGTCGCGCGGCCTGTCGCCGACGCACGCTGCGCCACCGGCGCCATCGCACGCCCGCGATCCACGCGACGTGCACGCCCACCCACGCGATCGCCGCGCCGGCCACCGCGAACGTCGCCATCCCGACCATCCACGGCGTGCCGAGCGCCGCGAGACGCGCCACGAGGCCGGGCGCCTCGCCGGCCGCCCGGGCCACCGCATCGGCCGCCGCGGCGCCGGACGGCTCGCCGAGCAGCATCGCGCCGACCTGGTAGGCGGCGAGGTAGATCGGCGCGAAGGTGAACGGGTTGGTGACGAGCGTCGCGGCCGCGGCGACCGGCAGGTTCGCCCGCGCGAGCACCGCCGTGGCGGCGGCGAGCGCGATCTGCGCGACCGGGATCAGGAACGCGAAGAACAGGCCGATCGCGGCGCCCGCGGCGACGCGCCGGCGGCTGAGCTGCCACAGGCACGGACGACCGAGCACCGGCGCGAGGAATCCCAGCGAGCGCTGCGCGCGCAACGTCTCGGGTGTGGGCAGCCAGCCCTGGAGGCGACGACGGAGTCCCGGCATGACGGTTCGGTCGCTCGCACGAAGCGTTCCTGTCGTGTCGGCGGACGGCTCGACCCGCCGGCGGTCAGCCGGTGACGACCGTCGCGATCGCCAGCCCGACGAAGATCACCGCCGCGGTCGCGTGGATCGCGCGGACCGGCAGGCGGTGCGCGATCCGGTCGCCGAGGATCACCGCGGGCACGTTCGCGATCATCATGCCGAGCGTGGTTCCGGCCACCACCGGCAGGAACGCGTCGAAGCGCGCCGCCATCGCGACCGTCGCGATCTGCGTCTTGTCGCCCATCTCGGCGAGGAAGAACGCGAGCGTCGTCGCGCCGAACACCCCGAGGCGCCCGGACGCCGGCCGTTCGTCGCCGTCGAGGGTGTCCGGGACGAGCATCCACGCGGCCATCGCGACGAACGAGACGGCGAGGATCCAGCGCAGCGTCGTCGGCGCGACCAGTCCGGCCACCCACGCGCCGACCGCGCTCGCCATCGCGTGGTTCAGCGCGGTGGCGACCAGGATGCCCCAGCAGATCGGCCACGGCCGCCGGTAGCGGGCCGCGAGCATGAACGACAGCAGCTGGGTCTTGTCGCCGATCTCGGCGAGCGCGACCAGTCCGGTCGAGACGAGGAAGGGTTCCATGACGGGCGGGGACGGACGGGATCGGGCGGCGGTGCGACCACGACGACGCACGACCCGCCCGATCCGTGAGCGACGCGCATCGTCCGCGGTCTCGCCGATCGGCCGTCGTCGAGACGGCCCCGGATGCGCCATGTCCGCGTGCGGACAAGTGTGTTGACGCACCCCCCTCTTCGCGAGGGCGGCTACTCCCCAGGGAACGCCGCGAGTATACCGTCCGCAGCGCGCGCCCGCGAGCGCGGGAGGGCTCAGCGCGGCGCGGTCGGCCCCTGCAGCGCGCGTCCCGGCAACCGGTACGACTGCAGCCCCAGCCATTCGTAGAACGCGTACGCGTTCGCCTCGGCGCCCTCCCCGCTCGGCAGCCACCGCCGCAGGCCGGAGGTGTCGGCGCCGCGGAACGTGTGCGGCGCGGGCAGCACGACCAGCCCGGCGGCCTCGAGCGCGGGCCGCAGGCGCGGCATGTTGTGGGCGTGCGTGCTGGCGATCACCGAGCGCACCCCGTCGGCCGCCAGCGTGCGCGCGATGGCGTGCGCGACCCCCGCGTGCCCGGTGCCGCCCGAGGTGTCGACCCACCTCACCGTCGCACCGAGATCGTCCTCCATCACGCGACGCATCAGCGCCGGCGTCGACGCGTCCATGCCGACGTCCGGGAACCCGTGCACCAGGATCGGCAGGCCGGCCTGGCGGGCCACCCGGGCCGCGGCCACCGCACGCTCGAGCGAGGCCGCGACCAGTCGCTCCCGCCGCGGTGCGAACACGCCGTCGCGGCGGGCACCCGCCGCCAGCACCACCACCGCCTGCGGCGCGTCGGGGCCCTGCATCGCCGCGCGCAGCGCCGCGGCGTCGAGCGGCCGCTGGCCCGCCTCGAGCGCGTTGAACATCGCGTCGGCCAGCCCCCAGGTCGCGGTGAGCCAGGCCGCGACCAGACCGGCCGCGGCGATCGCGGCGCCGACGCGGCGCAGGCGCAGCGACAGCAGCACGCCCGCGGCGGCGACGAGCATCGGGGACGCCGGCGGCAGCAGCAGCAGCTTCAGGACCTCGCGCAGCTCGGATCCGTCCACGAGGCCCCTGCCCTACTTCCCGATGCAGAACGTCGAGAAGATCACGCCGAGCAGGTCGTCCGCGCCGAACTCGCCGGTGATCGAAGACAGCCGCTCCTGCGCGAGGCGCAGCTCCTCGGCGAACAGGTCGAGCACCTCGTCGCGCCGCTGCGCGTGCGCGTGCGCCGCGGCGAGGTGCTCGCGCGCGTCGCGCAGCGCACGCAGGTGACGCTCGCGCGCGATGAACGTGCCCTCCCCCGCGCCGTGCCAGCCGGCGAGCCGCAGCAGCGCGGCGCGCAGCAGCTCGATGCCGCGCCCGTCCTTCGCGGACAGCCAGACCGCGTCGTCGGTCGCGTGCGGGGCGAGGCCCGCGAGGTCGATCTTGTTCCACACGCGCAGGATCGGTCGGTCGCGGGGCAGCCGCCCGGCGATGCCCGCGTCGAGGTCGGCGGCGAGCGCCGCGCGGGCGCCCGCCTCGTCGGTCCGGACGTTCCCGCGGGAACCTGCCTCGCCGTCCGCCGCCGGACCGGTGCCACGCGCGGGCATCGCCTCGGCGCCCGCCCCGTCCCCGGCCACGCCGAGGTGCAGGATCACGTCGGCCTTCGCGACCTCCTGCCACGTCCGCTCGATGCCGATCCGCTCGACCTCGTCGCCGGTCTCGCGCAGCCCCGCGGTGTCGACGACCACCAGCGGCACGCCGTCCACCTGGATCGGCTGCGCGATGCGGTCGCGCGTGGTGCCCGCCACCGGCGTGACGATCGCGACCTCGGCGCCGGCGAGCGCGTTCAGCAGGCTGGACTTGCCGACGTTCGGCGCGCCGGCGAGCACCACGTGCAGCCCCTCGCGCAGCAGCGCGCCCTGGCGCGCGTCGGCGAGCAGCGCGTCGAGCGCCGCCCGGATCGCGTCGAGCCGCCCGCGCGCGTCGGAACGCTCGAGGAAGTCGATCTCCTCCTCGGGGAAGTCGAGCGTCGCCTCGACCAGCGTGCGCAGCGCGATCAGCGCGTCGACGACCCGGTGGACCGCCTGGGAGAACGCGCCCGACAGCGAACGGCTCGCCGAGCGCGCGGCCTGCGCGGTGCCGGCGTCGATCAGGTCGGCGACCGCCTCGGCCTGGGCGAGGTCGAGCTTGTCGTTGAGGAACGCGCGCCGGGTGAACTCGCCGGGCTCGGCGACGCGCAGCCCCGAAGCGCGCCCGGCGTCGAGCACGCGCTCGAGCAGCAGCTGCATCACCACCGGGCCGCCGTGGCCCTGCAGCTCGAGCACGTCCTCGCCGGTGTACGAGTGCGGCGCCGGGAAGTGCAGCGCCAGCCCGGTGTCGATCGCGCCGCCGTCGGCCGCGCGGAACGGCAGCAGCGTCGCCGTGCGCGGCGCGAGCGCGCGACCGCAGACGGCGTCGATCACGGCGGAGAGGTCGCGGCCCGACACGCGGACCACGCCGATGCCGCCGCGTCCGGGGGCGGTGGCGATCGCGGCGATCGGGTCGGTGTCGAGCGGGGTCATCGCGTGGCGCGAGCGTCGGTCCGTGCGTCAGCGCGGCGGCTCGAACGGCCGCTCGCGCTGTGCGCGCACCGCGAGCACGAGCACGGTGTCGATCGGCTCGAGGTACCGGTAGCGCGCCACGTGGCCGTGCGCGCCCCGGCCGATCACCAGCTCGCGCACGCCCTCGCCGACCGGCCTGCCGATCTCGGGGCTCGATTCGAGCAGCGCCAACGCGCTCAGGATCCGCTCCACCCGGGATTCGGCCGCCTCGACCTCGTGCGCACGCAGGTGATCGACGATCCGCTCGAAGTCGTCGAGCACGCGCGGCGCGTGGACGACGGTGGCCACGAACGGCTCAGGGCAGCACGCGGCGCGGGCGCGGCTTCGCGACCTTCTCGCCGCGGGCGCGGGCGCGGACCCAGCGCGCCATGTCCTCGCCCGACACCGCCTCGCCGTCGCGAGCGAATGCGCCCCACCGTTCCTCGACCACGCGACGCAGTGCATCGTCCTGCTCGATCTCCTCGACGGTCCGGGCGATCGCCTCGAGCATGAACGCGTGCGGCGTCTTGCCCAGCCGTCGCGCGACCACGCCGACGCGCTCCTTCAGGTCGTCCTCGATCCGGATCGTGGTGGTGCTCACGGCCGCTCCTGCGTCGATGTCGCGTCGATGTCGCGTCGGAAGACTGTAGCACGATTGTGCTGCGCCGCACCCGCCGGGCCGACCGCTCAGTTCCCGCCCTGCTCCGCCTGCGCGCCCGCCGGCACGAACGCCTTCATCAGCTGCACGAAGCGCCGCTCGAACGGCAGCAGCGGCATGCCGATCCGCGACGCGATCCGCGTGGTGTGCGCGGGGAACGCGTCGCCGAGCGGCAGCTTCACCAGCCCGCGGTCGCGCTCGGGATCGACCGCGATCTCGGCGATCACGCCGACGCCGAAGCCGAGCTCGACGTAGGCCTTGATGACGTCGGAGTCGATCGCCTCGAGCACGACGTTCGGCTCGAGCCCGAGCGTCGCGAACGCGGCGTCGATGCCGCGCCGGCCGGTGAACTGCGGCGTGTAGGTGATCAGCGGCTCGGTCGCCAGCCGCGCCATCGGCGGCGGCCCCTCGTGGGTCGCGAGCGGATGCGAGGGCGGCACGATCAGGCAGTGCCGCCAGGAGTAGGCGGCGCGCGTGTCGAGCGACGGGTGCGCGTCGAGCGTCTCGGTCGCGATCCCGAAGGTCGCGTCGCCGTGCACCACGTATTCGGCGACCTGTCCCGGGTTGCCCTGCAGCAGCCGGAACTGCATCGTCGGGAACTCGGCGCGGAAGCGCGCGAGCACCGCCGGCAACGCGTAGCGCGCCTGGGTGTGGGTGGCCGCGATCGACAGCGTGCCGCCGTGCCCGGCCGCGTACTGCTCGCCGACCTTGCGCAGCGCCGCCGCCTCGTCGAGCACGCGCTCGGCGGCCGCCAGGACCTTCTCGCCGGCCTCGGTCAGCTGCGTGTAGCGCTTGCCGTGGCGCACGAAGATCTGCACGCCGAGCTCGTCCTCGAGCTCGCGGATCTGCTTGGACAGCGCGGGCTGCGAGGTGTGCAGCACCTCGGCCGCGGCGGTCAGGTTCAGGCCGCGGCGGACGGTCTCGCGCAGCGAGCGCAACTGCTGGAAGTTCACGGGGGCGCGGGGTCGGGAAACGGGACCGTGGAGGCTGGCGGCGCGGCGGCGACGCCGCAAGCTCATGCGCGCGGCGCCCGAGCTTATGCGCGGCGCGCAGGTCGACGCGGGCGGCCACCCGGTCGTCGAGGGCGGCTGCGGCCGCGGCCCGGGGCAGGCCCGCGCGGGCCGCCGCGTCCGCGCCGCGTCAGGCCGGCGCCCTGCCGAACAGCGGCTTGCCCTCGATCCGGCGGGTGATCACCCACTGCTGGGCGATCGAGAACAGGTTGTTCACCAGCCAGTACAGCACGAGCCCGGCCGGGAAGAAGAAGAACATCACCGAGAAGATCAGCGGCATCCACATCATCATCTTGGCCTGCAGCGGATCGGGCGGCGTCGGGTTCAGCTTGGTCTGCACGAACATCGAGATCGCCATCAGCAGCGGCAGGATGTACAGCGGATCGGGCGACGCGAGGTCCTTGATCCAGCCCAGCCAGGGCGCGCCGCGCAGCTCGACCGACGCGAACAGCACGTAGTACAGCGCGATGAAGACCGGGATCTGCACGACGATCGGCAGGCAGCCGCCGAGCGGGTTGATCTTCTCGGTCTTGTACAGCTCCATCATCGCCTGGTTCATCTTGACCCGGTCGTCGCCGTAGCGCTCCTTGAGCTGCTGCAGCTTCGGGCCCACCTTCTTCATCTTCGCCATCGAGCGGTAGCTCGCCGCCTGCAGCGGGAAGAACGCGAGCTTGACGATCAGCGTCAGCAGCACGATCGCCCAGCCCCAGTTCCTCACGATGCCGTGCAGGAACTGCAGCAGCTCGAAGATCGGCTTGGCGATCACCGTCAGCCAGCCGTAGTCGACGACCAGGTCCAGCCCGGGGGCGATCGCCTCGAGGACCTTCTGGTCCTGCGGCCCGACGTACAGCGTGGCGCTCGTGGTCGCGCTCGCGTTCGGCGCGATCTCGCCGAGCGGCTGGCGGATCCGCGCGACGTACAGGTCGGGATCGACCTTCGCGGTCTCGAGCGTGCGCACCGCGTCCTTCTGCGGCACCCAGGCCGACACGAAATAGTGCTGGATGACCCCGGCCCAGCCGTCCTTGACGTCCTTGGCGATCTCGTCGCTCGGCTTCTTGTCGATCGCGCCGAAGTCGACCTTCCTGAACTTGATCGCATCGGTGTAGAAGACCGGCCCGAAGGTGCCGACCGGCACGAAGTGCGACGCGATGCCGGCCACCGCCTGCGGCGGCTTGCTGTCCCGCGTGATCTGCATGTACAGCGTCGGGCGCAGCGGCTCGCCGCCGAGGTTGGTGACCTCGGTGGCGACGTCGATCGCGTACGAGCCGCGCTTCAGGGTGTAGGTGCGCACGAGCCGCGCCCCGCCCTGCTCCGCGCTCATCTTCAGCACCAGCGTCTCGGCGCCGGCGGCGAGCTCGCGCTCACCCGGCTCGACGGTGAACGGCGTGCGGTGGTTCGGCAGCGTGGCCGACGCGAGCCCGGTCTGCGCGACGTAGGTGTGTCCGGCCTTCTCGTCGAACAGCAGCATGTTCGCGGCGCCGTTGTCCGCGTCGCTGAACTTCAGCAGCTCCGCGCGCTGCACCTCGCCGCCGATCGGGTCGACGTCGATCGCGAGGACGTCGGTCTTCAGGCGGATCGGCGGCTGCGCGGCCGTCGCGGCGCCGCCCGAAGGCACCGCGGCAGGCGCGGCACCGGTGGGCACCGACGGCGCGCTCGCGGCGGGGACCGATGCGTCCGCCTTGGACGCGGGCGGCGTCGCGGTGCCCGGCGGCGTCGCCGCACCCGATGGGGCCGCGGTCTGGGTCGTCGCGGCGCCGCCGAACAGCGACGGCTGCCCCTGGTGCCGCTGCCACGCGTCCCAGAGGAACAGCAGCGACATCGTGAAGATCACCCAGAGGATCGTGCGTTGAGTCTGCATGGCGGACGCGGGCTCTACGAGCGGGTAGACGGGGAGGCGGACGTGCGGGCCGCGGGGCCCGCGCCGTCGCGCGCCGGGCCGGGGCCGGCGGCGGCGCGCTCGCGTGCGCCGTCGCGCAGCACGCGACCGAGGTATCGGGACGGCGCGGCGCCGTCGAAGGTGTCGGGCAGCGGATCGACGCCACCCGGGTGCCACGGGTGGCAGCGCACCAGGCGCGCGCCGATCAGCCACGCGCCGCGGGCCAGCCCGAAGCGGCGCAGCGCGGCGAGTCCGTATTCGGAGCAGCTCGGATGGAAGCGGCACCGCGGTCCGATCACCGGGCTGATGCCGTAGCGGTAGGCGAGCAGCGGCACCGCGGCGACCCGGGCGGGCAGCCGCTTCAGCGCGTCGAGGGCGGGATGCTCGGCCATCGGCGAGACGCTCACGCGGCCCGCGCGAGCAGGCCGTCGACCTCGGCGCGCACGATCCGCTTGAGCGCGCGGTCCGTCGGCCGGCGCGCGAACGGACGCAGCGCGCGACCGTCCGGGCCGGCGGCCGGCGCCGCCGGATCCTGGGGCAGGGCGGTCAGTTGCACGCGCACCGAGACCTCCGCCAGCCGGGGGTGGCGGGCGAGCGCGGCGCGGTGCGACTCGCGGATCACGCGCCGGATCAGGTTGCGCACCGGCGACGAGGGCACGAGCTTCTTCGGGATGGCCATCATCAGTCGGGGACTCGCTGCATCGGTCGGGCGGCGCGCGACGACCGCGAAATGCGCACCGGCCCGACGCTCGGACGAACGCCGTCGGGACCGGTCGGGCGCGCCGGGGGACCCGGTGGCGTCCGGTCTCCCGCCCGCCTTCGAGCCGGCGGGCGCGCCCGCCGGGGGCGCGTCGCCGGGCGAACCCGCCGCGGACACACGGGCCCCGCGGGTTCGGTGCGGATCAGACCGCCAGGCGCTTGCGGCCCTTGGCCCGACGCGCGCGGATCACGGCGCGGCCGCCGCGGGTCTTCATCCGCACCAGGAAGCCGTGCGTGCGCTTGCGGCGGACCACGGAGGGTTGATACGTGCGTTTCATGGCTGTGGTCGTTTCCGGAAAAAGCCTGCCATTACATCAAACGCGGCCGCGCACTGTCAATTTGGAAAGCACGCGGCTCGGCCGTTCCGGGCGGGCGCCGGGTCGGGCAGGCGTGCCCCGGTCCTGTGGATAAGGTAAAATTCTCGTTTCCTTTCAGTCGATTCGCGTCGACGCCCGTGTCGACGCCGGTCTCGCCGCGCCGGCCTCGCGACCCGTCCGATCACCGGCCCACGCACGAACGCATCGATGAACGATCTGTGGCAAGCCTGCGCGTCCCATCTGGAGAGCGAGCTCCCCGCGCAGCTCTACCGGACGTGGATCAAGCCGCTGGTGTTCCTCGGCTACGACGAGGACGCGCAGACGCTGAAGCTGGGCGCGCCGAACCGCGTGAAGCTCGACTGGGTGCGCGCGCAGTACGGCGAGCGCATCGCCGCGCTGGCCGCGCAGCTGATCAGCCCCGACACGCGCGTGAGCTTCGAGATCTCCGCGGGCGCCGACCCCGAGCCGCAGGCCGCGACCAACGGGCATCCGGGCCACGGACATCCGGCCGCGCCGGCGAGCGCCCATGCGACGCTCGACCTGTCGGGCGCCGCGGCGCTCCCGGGCTTCGCCGCGCAGACCGCCGGCCCGGGGGAGCGCATCGCGCACGCGGCCGCGCCCGACGAGCGCGGGCCGCGACCCGGCTTCTCGGCGCTGCAGCCCTCGGTCTCGCCGGCCGCCGAGCGCTCGCGGCTGAATCCGGACCTCACCTTCGAGACCTTCGTCACCGGCAAGGCGAACGACCTGGCGCGCGCCGCCGCGCTTCAGGTCGCCGAGCGACCGGGCGGCGCGTACAACCCGCTGTTCCTGTACGGCGGGGTGGGGCTGGGCAAGACGCACCTGATCCACGCGGTCGGCAACGCGATCCTGCAACGCGCACCGGGCGCGAACATCCGCTACATCACCGCGAACCAGTTCTTCCAGGACATGGTCGCGTCGATCCGCCGGCAGTCGGTCGACGAGTTCAAGCGGTACTACCAGTCGCTCGACCTGCTGCTGATCGACGACATCCAGTTCTTCGCCGGCAAGGAACGCTCGCAGGAGGAGTTCTTCTACGCGTTCGAGAACCTGATCGCCGAGCGCAAGCAGATCATCATCACCTCGGACACCTATCCGAAGGAGATGTCCGGCATCGACGACCGCCTGATCTCGCGCTTCAACTCCGGGCTGATCGTCGCGATCGAGCCGCCCGAGCTCGAGATGCGGGTCGCGATCCTGATGCGCAAGGCCGAGTTCGGCGGCCACCCGCTCGACGAGGACGTCGCGTTCTTCGTCGCCAAGCACATCCGCCAGAACGTGCGCGAGCTCGAGGGCGCGCTGCGCCGGATCCTCGCGTACGCGCAGTTCCGCCAGCAGCCGATCACGCTCGAGCTGGTCAAGGAGGCGCTGAAGGACCTGCTGTCGTTCAACCGCGGCCAGATCTCGGTCGAGTTCATCCAGAAGACCGTCGCCGACTTCTACAAGATGAAGGTCGCCGACATGTACTCGAAGCGGCGCCCGGCCAACATCGCGCTGCCGCGCCAGATCGCGATGTACCTGGCCAAGGAGCTGACGCAGAAGAGCCTGCCCGAGATCGGCGAGCTGTTCGGCGGACGCGACCACACCACCGTGCTGCACGCGGTGCGCAAGATCGCCGAGCTGCGGCAGCACCGGCCCGAGCTCAACCACCAGATCCACGTGCTCGAGCAGACGCTCAGGGAGTACCTGTGAGCGCCGCGGCCCGATCGTCGCTGTGGACAAGCCCGTGCACAACCCGGTGGACGACCGGGTCGACGGCCGGTGGACCGTCGGTGGATCCGCTGTGGAGCCGGGGGGAACAAGTCGGCGCCCTCACGGACCGCTCACTTCTCGTCCCCAGCCGCGCAAGGCCGGCCCGGGGTCGGTGCACAGGGTTCGCGAACCCCGCCCGGCCAGCACCGGTGCGGGTCCGCGGGCTTCTCCACATATCCACCGACCACAACAACCAACCAACAACAGTCATATAAGAGGATCAGAACAATGCTGATGATCAAGGCGACCCGCGATGCCATCCTGCGTCCGCTGCAGACGGTGGCCGGCATCGTCGAGCGTCGTCACACGTTGCCGATCCTGGCCAACGTCCTGGTCCGCAAGCAGGGCGAGCAGGTCTCCTTCCTCGCCACCGACATCGAGATCCAGGTCCGCACGGCCGCCTCGCTCGGCGGCGGCAAGGACGACGCGGCGATCACCGTCAACGCGCGCAAGCTGATCGACATCCTGCGCTCGCTGCCCGACACCGAGGTCGGCATCAGCCTGGCCTCGAAGAAGCTGACGATCGCCGCCGGCAAGAGCCGGTTCTCGCTGCAGACCCTCGGCCCGGAGGAGTTCCCGACCGTCGCCGCGAGCGACGCGGTGAGCGCCTCGCTGACCATGCCGCAGAAGCAGCTGCGCCACCTGTTCGCGATGGTCCACTTCGCGATGGCGCAGCAGGACATCCGCTACTACCTGAACGGCCTGCTGTTCGTCGTCGACGGCCGGCAGGTGAGGGTGGTCGCCACCGACGGCCACCGGCTCGCCTACTGCGCGTCCGG
>Ga0116191_1002311_pt1 | contig 14599 bp, 13 predicted proteins | sample AD_UKC111_MetaG_FD_89897 | JGI IMG/M metagenome (GOLD analysis project Ga0116191, IMG submission 89897) | Active sludge microbial communities of municipal wastewater-treating anaerobic digesters from Hong Kong - AD_UKC111_MetaG | ecosystem: Engineered > Bioreactor > Anaerobic > Digestate...
TCCTTATCCTTATCCATAGCTTCTTTAGTCATTCTGATAAGACCGGTTGCGGAGGAGAAAACCTCAAAGCAGCCCTTTCTTCCGCATGTACACTGAGGTCCGTCAACCTCAATAACAATATGACCAAGCTCAGCTCCTGCATAGTTTGAGCCTACAAGAATTTTTCCGTCAACGATAATCCCTGCACCTACGCCCGTTCCGAGGGTAATGCATACAGCATTCTGTGCGCCTTTTGCGGCACCTGCAACAAATTCGCCATAAGCGGCAGCATTAGCATCGTTTGCCACATATACAGGCTTGTTTATATGCTTTTGGATATATTTTCTTATAGGTACATCATGAAAATCAAGATTATTTGAATATGGAATAGTTCCATTCTCATTATCTGCAATTCCCGGTGTTCCAATACCTACCCATTCAACATCGTCAATTGAAATCCCTGCATTTTTACAGGCTTCAATAGATACCCTTGCCATATCGTCAGCTATTTCCTCAGCAGGGCGGGGACAGTTTGTTTTTACTGATGCCTTTGAGATTATTTCGTAATTCTCGTTGACAACTCCTGCTTTGATATTTGTTCCTCCAAGGTCAATCCCTATGTAATATTTCATTGCTAATTTCCTCCGCATTTAATCAATTTTTGTATAGATAGCCGTACATGTGCCGCTTAATGTATAACTGCCCATTCCGGCAGGAATAAAAATAGTTTCACCTTTTTTCACTTCGATTTTTTCATTGTTATATATAATAATGCCGCTTCCGCTTAAAGGCAGGATACAGCCGAATGATGTGCTGTCCGCAGATAACTCCGCTTTTCCATCAATATTTAGAGCACTTGCAGTAAAATACTCACATTTTGAAAGCAGCTTTTCGGTATATCCATTTTTTGAAACAGGTTCGGATACAGGATAAGACTTTGCAGGACATAGCTTTGTAACATCAACAGCCTTGTCAATATGCAGCTGCCGAGGTTTTCCGTCAGTGCCGACACGTCCGTAGTCATAAATTCTGTAGGTAGTGTTGGAGTTCTGCTGTATTTCAGCAATAAGAATTCCTTTGCCTATTGCATGAAGAGTTCCTGCCTCAATAAAGAAAACGTCGCCCTTTTTAACAGGTACTGATTTTGTGATTTCAAGCAGGGTATTGTCCTTTATTCTTGAAACAAATTCTTCTTTTGAAACATTATTTTTGAAGCCGTAAAGAAGCTCTGCGCCTTCATCACAGTCAACAACATACCACATTTCTGTTTTGCCGTATTCGCCCTCAACTCGGAGAGCATATTCATTTTCAGGGTGAACCTGAACGGACAGGTTATCCTTTGCGTCAATAAGCTTTATCAGCACAGGAAAACTGTCAAATCTATCACAATTTGTGCCAAGAATGCTTTTCCCCTCTTTTTCAATATATTCAGCAAGGAAAGTACCTTTGTATATACCGTTGTCAATTACTGAAAGCCCGTCCTTATGGCAGGAAAGCTCCCAGCTTTCGGCTATTTTATCAAAACCGCACTCTTTCCCAAAATCGTCCCTGAGGCGAGTTCCGCCCCACAGATAGTCTTTAAATGCAGATTTAAGTTTTAAAGGATACAGCATTTGGATTCCTCCGTAAAAATGTTTAAGCTGCTGCAAATTTATCACAACAGCTTAATAATATCACATACAGCTGGGATTGTCAATCAACTATTGATTTTCCGGAGCAGGATTTTGAGCTGCTTCCGCCTCATGTATATGCGAGGCCGTATAATCCTTTACAATAATATATAGAACAGACATAAGCGGCACGCCGAAAAGTATTCCGACAACTCCTCCAAGCCCTGCTCCGATAAGAATTGCAAGCAGTACAAGCAGGGGAGGAAGACCTATACTCTTTCCGACAACCTTAGGGTAAATAAGATTATTTTCAAGCTGCTGCAGTATAATTATAAACACAACAAACCATACAGCATCAATGGGCTTTACCAGCAGAAGAACCAGCACTGATGGAATGGTTCCGATAATAGCGCCCACAACCGGAACAAGCGCTGTTACACCAATAAGCATGCTTATAAGCGGAGCATATTCAAATCCGAAAATTGTCATGCCGAGAAAGCATAGTCCGCCGAGAATAAAAGCTTCCGTTATCTGCCCGCTGATAAAGCGTGAAAATGTATCGGAAACAAGACGGTAGTATTTTGTAACGCTTTTGAATTTTGCTTCAGGTAGAAGTGAACGCAGAAACGAAGAAACAAGCTCTCTCAGATGGACCTTGTCAAGCAGAATGTAAATTGAAATTATAAAGCCGATAACTGTATTAGTTATTCCGGCAACAATGCTTGATGTAACATTGTAGGTTTTTTCAATAAGCTTAGGAATATCAGAGCCAAGCTCAGAAAGAGCCTTTGAAAGCTTTGACATAAGTCCAAAGGTATCGTTGTCTGAAAGCTTGTCGTAATATTTCAGAAAATTTGAATAATATGAGTCAAAATTTTCTGAAAAAGACATTACGCTGTTTTTTATTGGCGGAACAATAAAGCAGATTATTGCAGTAATAAGACCTATAAGAAGAACATAAGCCAGTGTAATAGAGAGCAGGTTTCTCGGCTTATCCTTAAGTTTTGGAATAAGCTTTTTAAAAAGGCTATTGATTCTCATAACCGGTCTGTTGAGAATGAATGCTATTACTATACCTATAATTATAGGTATAAGCAGCTTCAGTATCTTTGCAAAAAAAGCAAGAACAGAATCAAGCTTAATAAGAAGGGCAATTCCTACAACGGCAAGTACTGCAATAAGAATTATGCTTCGGGTAAGTTTTTTATCCATAAAATGACCATACTCCTATAAGAAGTATGCCTCCTCTGTTAATGTTTTATACTTTTGGCTATTATACATCATATATTATTGTATCACAATAAAATCATGGTGTCAATATTAACAATATTTTCTTTAAATAAAGTATAATGCGTTTAATTGTATAAACAGTTAAATTATTTTGTGTGTAATTATGTAAAATAATTTATAATTAATTGTATTTATAGAAAATTTATGGTATGATAAATAAAAAGCAAAAGGGAGTGCCGAAATGAATAATTGGATTGAAAAAGCAATAATTTATCATATTTATCCGTATGGGTTCTGCGGCTGTGAGCAATTTAACGAGGATGCTTCAGAAACACCGCATAACCGTATTGAAAAGGTACTTGAGTGGATACCACACCTGAAAAGCATTAATGTTAATACTATTTATTTCGGACCGGTATTTGAATCTGTTGAGCATGGCTATGACACTACTGATTACATGACCATTGACAGACGGCTCGGAACAAATGAGGATTTTAAAAACGTCTGCAGAATTCTTCATGAAAATGGATTTAGAATAATTCTTGATGGTGTGTTTAATCATGTCGGCAGAAAGCATTTTGCATTTAAAGACATACAGCAAAACAAGGCTGATTCAAAATACACGAACTGGTTTTCAAACATTAATTTTGGGAAAATTTCTCCAATGGGAGATATGTTTACCTATGACTGCTGGAATGGTCACTTTAGCCTTGTTAAGCTTAATCTTAGAAACAATGAGGTTGTGGAGTATCTTTTGTCTGCAGTTAAAATGTGGATAGACGAGTGGCATATAGACGGAATAAGGTTTGATGCGGCAGATTGTCTTGATATTGATTTCATAAAAAGGATACGCAATTTTACAAAGGAACTGAAGCCTGATATCTGGCTTATGGGCGAGATAATTCACGGTGATTACAGAAGATGGGCAAATAACGAAATGTTTGACAGCGTTACGAACTATCAGTGCTACAAGGGCATATACAGCTCACATAACGACAGAAACTATTTTGAAATTGCCCATTCGATTGAACAGCAGCTTAATCAGTATGGCGATTTATATTTATATAATTTTGTTGATAACCATGACGTATCAAGGCTTGCTTCAATGCTTAAAAATCCTGAGCATATATACTGCTGCTATACACTTATGTATATGATGAGGGGAGTTCCTTCAGTATATTATGGAAGCGAATTTGGCATAGCCGGAGAAAAGGGCAAGGGACAGAATGCTGATATACCTATTCGTCCTTGTCTGGAGCTTGACGATATTCCAGGAAGGAATGAAAAGCTTCTTCAGCATATAGCTGCACTTGGTGCGATAAGAAAAAGCTGCGAACCGATTCAGTATGGTTCTTACAGTAAAATCGAGCTGAAAAATCAGACGTTTATTTTTAAGCGTGAGGCAAATGGTCAAGATATATATATTGCACTGAATATCAGTGACGGTGACTATACGTTTAAATTCAACACACAGTACAGCCGCCTTGCGGACAGGCTTACTGGGAAACGATTTGATACTCTGGGAGGAAATGCTTCCATAACTGTTTCATCAAACTGTTCCATGGTATTGGTTAATGATGAGTTTAAAACCGAAGAACCTGAGCAGGAGATGTTGTGCGAAGAAGCAGATGAAAAGTCAATAGAAATTACTGAGGAAAGAGATGAAATAAGTATGGGGACACCATCTGCAGGTATTCCTGACGGAAGAAGAATTGTTCTGGGCGGACACTACAAGCATTTCAAGGGCGGAGATTATGTTGTTCTCAATGTGGCAAAGGATCATGAAACCCTTGAAGAGCAGGTTGTTTACATGGCTATATATGATAAACCGACAGTATGGGTAAGACCGCTTAAAATGTTCCTTGAGGATGTTAATGATAACGGCAATATAAAGCCAAGATTTCAGCTTGTTCAGGATTAATTAAAGCAGTTTGCGAATTATTAAAGTACAGTATCTTATAGCAAAACACACCACAAAAGTTATACAAATTTGTTTAACTTTTGTGGTGTGTTTAATAGCTGATTGTTATTCATTTAATAATTTGCAAATTGCCGTTTTTGTTACATGAAAAAAGCTTTAACCATGCGACATATTTCCTATATTTTGCATAAAAATTGGAGGTCATCTTATGCTTGATAACGACTGTGTTAAAATCTTAAGTTCAAAGCTTACATTTTGGGATAAGCTTACTGAAGAACAGAAAAATCTTTTCTGCCGTTATACATCGCCTGCGGTTTATGAAAAAGGTGAAAACATTCACGGAAGCACAGGTAACTGCACTGGTGGAATACTGATTAAAAGCGGATGTGTACGCACATATATGCTATCAGACGAAGGAAAAGAAATTACTCTTTACCGTTTGTATCCCGGAGATATATGTATGCTGTCAGCTTCATGCGTAATTAAAGCAATAACCTTTGACGTTTTTATTGATGCTGAAGAAAAAAGCGAAGTATTTATAATAAATTCAAAAATTTTCTCGGAAATTTCAGAAAAAAATATTTATGTTGAAAATTTTGCTCTTAATATTGCTGCAGAACGTTTTTCTGATGTTATCTGGGCTATGCAGCAGATTCTTTTCATGAGCTTTGACAAACGACTTGCCATATTTCTTTCTGACGAGGCCGCCAAAACGGGCAGCAGCACTATTAATCTTACTCATGAACAAATTGCTAAATACATGGGTTCCGCGAGGGAGGTTGTATCGCGTATGTTAAAATATTTTGCTTCGGAAGGTATTGTCGAGCTTTACCGAGGTGGAATAAAAATTGTTGATATGGAAAAGCTGATAGAAATTGCGGAGTAGCGGAACCCATAGTATTTACTTAATTAAAGGTCGGTACGGAAAACGGTAGCTCAGTTATACATTAAGCATTTCCATAAGGCTCTGCTTGGATCTTGCTCCGACCGACTTGCTGACGATCTTACCGTCTTTCATTACCATAAGAGTAGGTATACTCATAATATCATACTTCTGAGCGAGCTCAGGCTGTTCATCAACGTTAATTTTTACAACCTTTACAGATGGGACCTCTTCGGAGATTTCGTCTACTATCGGTGAAACCATTCTGCATGGACCACACCAGCTTGCCCAAAAATCAATCAGCACAGGCTTGTCCGAATTCATGACTTCATTGTTAAAATTATCCTTAGTTATTACTGTTACTGGCATATATAACAGCTCCTTTATTTTTAAATTTTGTATCATCTGTATGATATGCTTTTATTATACCCATTTTTTATTCTTTTTCTGTAACTTAATCACATTTTAAAAATTAAAATGAAAGCTGATCGGGATCCTTGATATCTTTTGCCAAACCTCCTGCTGCGGGAACGGATTTTACATAATATTTCTTTACATCCTCAGCTATTTCATCTGTAACAATATAAGCATTTTCAATGCTTGCCTTGCCCTTAAGCGTCATTATCTGAACACCTATGGTATCACGGGCGGATTTAGGCAAAATCATTCCTGAGTTGAATACAAGCGCTTTGCCGTTATCAGAGCGTATTAAAATGTCGGTATTATCCTGAATATAAAACAACTTTACAAGCTTTGCCTTATCAGTATAAGCGTTCGTCAGCTTTTTACGGTTTGTTTTTGTTTCATAAGAATTAAGCGGAACCTTTGCTGCCTTACCGTTATCAAAAATCATCAGGATATAGCCGCTGTAATCCGTTGTTACAACCATTGAATGTACGTTTTCGTCCTCGTCAAACCCAAGCTTTGCAGGAATGTAATCACCAAGAACAGAAGCCTTTGTATCATCAAATGCAGATGTTTTTGTTTTATACACCTGACACTTATCAGTAAAGAACAGCAGCTCTGATTTGTTTGTTGTTTCCAGAAATATCTCTATAACGTCGCCGTCTTTCAGCTTTTGTTCTCCGGACATTCTGAGTGACTGAGGCGTTATTTTTTTGAAATAGCCGCTTTTTGACAAAAATACAGTTACAGGATAATCGAGTGAATCATCCTCTTCATCAGTGTCATCATCTTCTCCCGGATAGTAGAACAATGTCTTTCTGGGCTGCTGATATTTTTTTGACACCTCTTTAAGCTCGGTTATAATAATATTCTTTACTTTCTTATCGTCACTGAGAATATTCTCCATTTCGGCTATATCCTTTTCAAGCTGCTCAATTTCAGATATTCTGTTAAGAATATATTCCTTGTTAAGGTGACGAAGCTTTATTTCAGCAACATAATCAGCCTGAATTTCGTCTATTCCGAAGCCTATCATAAGATTAGGAACAACCTCAGTTTCCTCTTCTGTTTCACGGACAATTTTTATTGCCTTATCAATGTCAAGCAGAATTTTTTTAAGCCCTTTTAATAAGTGAAGCTTTTCTTTTTTCTTTGAAAGTTCAAAATACACCCTGCGTTTTATACATTCTTTTCTGAAAGCAACCCACTCTTCAATAATTTCATATACTCCCATAACCTTAGGAGTTCCGCCTATAAGTATATTAAAATTGCATGAATAGTTATCCTGCAGAGGTGTCATTTTATAAAGCTTTTTCATAAGCTTGTCCGGTTCAGTTCCTCTTTTTATGTCTATGGCAAGCTTTAAACCGTTAATATCGGTTTCATCTCTAATATAAGATATTTCTTTTATTTTTCCCTGCTTAATCAGTTCAATAATCTTATCCATAATTGCTTCAACTGTTGTTGTCGGAGGAATCTGAGTTACCTCAATGCAGTTTGCCACTTTGTCAAAATTATATCTTGACCTTACTTTAACTGAACCTCTACCGGTTTTGTAAATCCTGTTAAGCTCATCCTCATCATAAAGCATTAAGCCCCCGCCCGGAAAATCAGGCCCTTTAAGCGTTGAGATAACTTCATGCTCCGGATTTTTTATAAGAGCTATTGTTGTTTCGCAAACCTCTGCAAGGTTAAACGGACATACTGCACTTGCCATTGACACAGCAATACCAACATTTGCATTTACAAGCACAGACGGAAAGGTTGCCGGCAAAAGAGTCGGCTCGGTTGTTTCATTATCGTAGTTTGGAACAAAATCAACAGTATCCTTGTCAATATCACGGAACAGCTCGTTGCATATAGGGTCTAGCTTTGCCTCTGTATATCTTGATGCTGCATAAGCCATATCACGGGAATACGCCTTGCCGAAGTTCCCCTTACTGTCAATATATGGATGTAAAAGTGATTCATTTCCCCTTGTAAGACGTACCATGGTTTCATATATTGCACTGTCACCATGAGGATTAAGTTTCATAGTTTGTCCAACTATGTTTGCAGATTTTGTTTTAGGGCCTGTAAGCAGTCCCATTTTATACATAGTATAAAGCAGCTTTCTGTGTGAAGGCTTAAAGCCGTCTATTTCGGGCAAAGCTCTTGAAACGATGACGCTCATTGCATAGGGCATATAATTTTTTTCAAGAGTTTCTGTAATTTTTTCTTCTGCAACGATACCGCTTCCTGCAATATATGCAGTACTGTTTGTACTGCTCTTTTTAACTTCTCTATCTTTTTTAGACATTGTGTTCCTCCGCCTTATGAAATATCAGCAAGCTCAAGGTACTGACCGCCGAATTCGGAAATGAAATCCTTTCGCCCCTGAAGATTATCTCCCAGCAGCATATCAAACATTCTTGCAGTTGCTTCCATATTATCAGGAGTTACCTTTATCAGTCGCCTTGTATCTGGATTCATTGTGGTCAGAGACATCATTTCCGGATCGTTTTCACCAAGTCCCTTTGAACGGTCAAGCTTATATTTTTGATTTCCGATTTTAGCAAGAATATCTGCCTTTTCTTTTTCGTTATAGGCAAAATATGTCCTGTCCTTTGTGGTGATTTCAAACAATGGGGATTCGGCAATATAAACATAGCCCTTTTCAATCAATGTGGGTGTAAGCCTGTAAAGCATCGTAAGAATAAGAGTTCTAATCTGAAAACCATCAACGTCCGCATCAGTACAGATAATGATTTTATTCCATTTAAGTCCGTCAAGATTAAAATAGGACAAATTCTTGTTTGCCTTTGATTTTACTTCGACACCGCAGCCAAGAACCTTTATAATGTCTGTGATAATATCATTCTTAAATATTTTGTCATAATCGGCCTTAAGGCAGTTCAGTATTTTCCCACGAACAGGGATTATAGCCTGAAATTCGGCGTTACGGGCAGTTTTGCAGGAGCCAAGAGCAGAGTCACCCTCAACGATATATATTTCACGCCTCGACAAATCTTTTGTACGGCAATCAACAAATTTCTGCACCATATTGGAAAGGTCAATATTTCCTGCAAGCTTCTTTTTTAAATTAAGCCTTGTTTTTTCAGCGCTTTCACGGCTTCTTTTGTTAAGCATAACCTGTTCTGCAATTTTCAAGGCTTCATCAGGATTTTCTATAAAATAAACCTCAAGCTGATGTTTGAGAAATTCTGTCATGGCTTCATAGATAAATTTATTTGTAATAGCCTTTTTAGTCTGATTTTCATATGAGGTCTGGGTAGAAAACGATGACGAAATTAAAACCAGACAGTCTTCAATATCGGGATAGGTTATTTTAGCCTCGCCCTTCAGATATTTGTTGCCGTTTTTAAGATATGCGTCAATTTGTGAAACAAACGCCTGCTTAACCGCTTTTTCGGTAGAACCGCCATGCTCAAGAAAGCTTGAGTTGTGATAATATTCGGTTAATTTTACTTTATTTGAAAAAGCAAAAGCACATGACAGCTTAACCTTATATTCAGGCTTGTCCTCTCTGTCCCTTCCTTTTCTTTCACACTGCCAGAACTGCGGGGTTGTAAGAGCATTTTCTCTGATAATTTCTCGCAGATAATCCGATATTCCGTTTTCATAAAAATAGCTTTGTTCTTCAAAATTCCCGTTATCATTCTGATAGCGAAATATAAAGGTTATGTTCGGATTTACAACAGCCTGTTTTTTGAGTGTTTCCTCAAAAAACTCCTTTTCAACATCAATATCGGTAAAAACGTCCAGATCAGCACGCCAGCGTGTTTTTGTACCTGTCTGCTTTCTTGAAGAGGGTTCTTTTTTTAAGCCTCCGACATTTTCGCCTTTTTCAAAATGAAGATTATATTTAAACCCGTCGCGATAAATTTCAACGTCCATAAATTCGGAAGAATACTGAGTTGCACAAGCACCAAGACCGTTAAGTCCCAGAGAATACTCATAATCACCCGAGCTGTCGTTGTTCTGGTATTTTCCGCCGGCATAAAGTTCACAGTAAACAAGCTCCCAGTTGTAGCATTTTTCTACATTGTTATAATCAACAGGGCAGCCTCTTCCAAAGTCCTCAACCTCAATAATGTTATCCTTATACTTTGTTACAATAATTTTATTGCCATGTCCGTCACGAGCTTCATCTATAGAGTTTGAAATTATTTCAAATATAGAATGCTTGCAGCCCTCAAGTCCGTCAGAGCCAAAAATAACAGCCGGACGTTTCCTTACACGATCAGCACCCTTAAGAGATGTAATACTTTCATTACCATAGGTTTTCTTTTTTGCAGTCATAATTTCACCTATTTCATGTTATTTAAAAATATATTATACCCAATGTCGTCAACTCAACGCAAAAGCCGCAGTGGAAATTGACGATATTGGGCTGTAAATACAAAATAAAATAATAAATTATCATTTTAGCATTTTTTATCAGTAGCCTTCTGCTCCGGTAATAGAGTCATCGTTTTCTATCCAGCTTCCAACGTTTATCGTGGTATACGTATCTCTGGTTTTACGAACAATGACCGTATCAATACCTGCGTTTATTATCATTCTCTTACACATTGCACAAGGCTCAACCTCTCCGAAAAGCTCTCCTGTTTTTGCGTCATGGCAGGCAAGATATAATGTTGCACCCATTGTATCGTTTCTTGAAGCTGATATAATTGCATTTGCTTCAGCGTGAACGCTTCTGCAAAGTTCATATCTCTGTCCTTTTGGAATGTTAAGCTTTTCTCTTGTACAAGTACCAAGATCAACACAATTTTGTCTGCCGCGAGGTGCGCCGGTATAGCCTGTTGCTACTATTTCATCATTATTTACAATTATTGCTCCCATGTTTCTTCTTAAACAGGTTCCCCTTTCAAGCACAACTTCTGCAATATCGAGGTAATAATTGATTTTATCTCTTCTGGTATTAGCGTTCATTAATATTTCCCTCCCGATTCATAATAATACTATTATAAAACATTACCCTATTTTTTTCAATATAGTAATTGTAATATTTACTCGGTTATGATATAATGTTATATATTTTTAACGACAGGGTGATATATTGACTGAAAATGTTTTTAATAGGGATAACAGAATAAACGTACTTGATGGGCTACGAGGTTCGGCTATTATTTTTATAGTTTTATATCACTTTGCTTTTGATTTGCAGTATGTGTTTAATATAATAGTACCATATTTTGAAGGCATCGGAATTAAAATAGTTCATTTTGTATTTATTATTTTACTGATAATGGTGTCTGGAATATGTACTGTATTTTCAAGGAATTTATTGAAAAGAGGTGTGGTTTTATTTTTTATAGGTGAAATCATAACTATGATTACCTCAATATTTTTACCTGATGAAGTTGTGATTTTTGGAGCAGTAACTTTTTTCGGAATAATAATGATGCTTTATTCACTTGCAAAGCCTTTTTTAATCAAAATACCATGGAAGGTTCTCCTTGCTGTTTCATTGTTGTTGTATGCTGTTTTTTATAATTTTGAGAACAGGCACATACTGTGGTTTAATTTTTCCGTTGACAACAGGTATCTTTATCCTTTAGGAATAGCTTATGATGAATTTAAATCGTCAGACTATTTTCCGCTTATTCCTTACGGATTTCTGTTTATTGCCGGGACAGCATTGTCAGTGCCGGTTTCGGAAAGGAAGCTGCCTGAGCGTTTTTATTCGATAAAAATGCCGCTGCTTGATTTTGTCGGAAGGAACTCTCTTGTAATATATATTGTGCATCAGCCCGTTATAATAGGAATAATGCTGCTTATAAAAATTTTATTAAGGAATTAGTATGGATAATCTTACGAATATAAACGTTATAAAGGATATATTTCAGCGCCACGGATTTTCTTTTTCAAAATCACTGGGACAGAATTTTATTATTAATCCGTCAGTATGTCCCAAAATTGCTGAGATGGGGAACGCATGCTCGGGCTTTGGAATAATTGAAATTGGTACAGGCATAGGCGTTCTTACAAACGAGCTGGCAAAACGTGCCGATAAGGTTGTTGCAATTGAAATTGACGAAAGGCTTATTCCTGTTCTTGAGGAAACTCTTGCGGAATATGACAATGTTGAGGTGATTAATAGGGATGTTATGAAAACAGACCTCAAGGCTTTGATTGATGAGCATTTTTCGGGCTTGGAGGTTGCTGTCTGTGCAAATCTTCCTTATTATATAACATCTCCGATAATTATGATGCTGCTTGAAAGTCGTCTGCCGATAAAATCAATTACTGTTATGGTGCAGAAAGAAGCAGGGACACGGCTTTGCGCCGAACCGGGAACAAGAGATGTCGGAGCTGTCAGCATTGCCGTAAGATATTTTGCAGAGCCAAAGCTTTTGTTTAACGTGTCAAGGGGAAGTTTTATGCCTGTGCCGAACGTTGATTCATGTGTGATAAGATTGGATTTACGTGATAATCCACCTGACGGGGTTGAAGATGAAAAATTTTTCTTTAAGGTTGTCAGAGGTGCTTTTTCTCAAAGGCGTAAAAATCTTTCAAACTCTCTTTCGTCATCACTTGGTGTTGATAAGCTGATTGTTAACGAAGCAATCAGTAATGCAGGCTTGCCTGAAAATATTCGTCCGGAACAGATTAAAATAGAAGAATTTATTCTTGTTTCAAATAATCTTAAAAAAATCATACGAAATGTGCAATAATTGCAGTTAAAGTTGAGCAATTTTTATAATTGAGTTTTACAAATTTATAATAATTCTAGTGTATAATTATATGTAAGGACATTAAGTACAACATTATATTTAGGGAGATGAAATATTGAAAAAAATAGCAATAATATATAAATCTAAAGGCGGACATTCTGCAAAATATGCAAATTGGCTGAAAAAAAGAATAGATGCAGATGCCTTTGAAGAAAAAAGTATCGATCCGCAAACCATGTCACTTTACGACCTGCTGATTTTTGGCACTGGGGTTTACAATGAAAAGCTTTTTATTGCACCGTTTATTAAAAAGAATCTTAACATCATAATGTTGAAGAAAACTATACTCTTTGCTTCTTGCTGGTATGAGGACGATGTATTTAACCGAAAGGCACTTGCTGTAAAAAATCTTCCCGATGAGCTTATCGGCAGAACCAAAATGGTTCTTGTAAAAGGCGGAATTGATCACAAGAAAATCAGCCCTGCCGATAAAATTACTTTGATGAGAGCAAAAATGGCGATAACTAGCAAAAAGGAAGCAAGAACTTCTCAGGATATTATGATGCTTGGTTATATAGACGGCTATAGCGACATGAGCGAGGAATCAGATCTTGATATGCTTGTTGAATATGTGAACGAAGGTATATGGAAACAAAACAGCAGGGCTGAAATCGGTTTTCGTGAAAAGCAGAAGGCTATGAGCAAGTCAAGATAGCTTTTCAGAAATTTACTGTATCTGATTCAATAACACCATCTGAAATTCTTATTACCCGTGCAGCTTTTGCAGCTACTGTGTCATCATGGGTAATAAGAATTATTGTTTTTCCCTGATTATTAAGGTCATAGAGAATTCTCATAACCTCTTTACCAGAACGGCTGTCAAGGTTACCTGTAGGTTCGTCTGCAAGAATAATTGGAGGTTCTGCTGCAATTGCCCTGGCAATAGCAACTCTTTGCTGCTGTCCTCCGGACATTTGTGAAGGCTTATGAGTCAGCCTGTGGTTTAAAGAAACTTTTTCCAAAGCTTTTTTGGATAATTCTTTTCTTAAAGGCTTGGAAACGCCCCTGTATATAAGCGGAAGTTCGACATTTTCAGCTGCAGTAAGGCTTGGAATAAGATTGAAGCCTTGAAAAATAAAGCCTATTTTTTTGTTTCGTATTTCGGAAAGCTCGTCATCAGACATATCTGTAATGTTTGTTCCGTCAAGATAGTACTCACCTGCTGATTGAGTGTCTATACACCCTATCATATTCATGAGAGTGGATTTTTTTGAGCCTGAAGGGCCGGCTATTGCAACGAACTCACCCTTGTTAATTTTTATTGATATGTTCTCAAGGGCAGTTACTTGCCTTTCTCCATCTCCGTAATATTTACATATGTTTTTAAGCTCAATCAGTGCCATATCAGATGTACTTCCCTTCTTTTCAATTTTATATTATTATATCCATATCTATGATTATAATTCGGTAAATTATTGAGTAAACAAGAAAAAATTCTTGACAAGCTTTATTGCTTGTGGTATAATACTTTTGTTATCCTCGTCCGTATATAGTTGCGGGCGTAATCCAAGAGGAGGTGCAGTATTTATGGCAAAAATCAATGAAAACTATGAAACCATGGTTGTTCTTAGCTTGAAGCAGGGCGAAGATGCAGCAAAGGCTCTTGTTGAAAAGTTTAAGAATATGATTGAAGCAGCCGGCACTGTTGAGTCAGTTAATGAGTGGGGCAAGAGAAAGCTTGCTTATCAAATTAATGATGAATCGGAAGGCTATTATGTGCTTTACACATATTCATGCAAGCCTGATTTTCCGGCTGAGCTTGACCGTGTTCTCAAAATTACCGACGGTGTTCTTCGTTCGCTGATTACTGTTAAGTAAGGCATAAGCA